>Ga0187893_10001033_pt1 | contig 69478 bp, 50 predicted proteins | sample MA1701074metaG_FD_139574 | JGI IMG/M metagenome (GOLD analysis project Ga0187893, IMG submission 139574) | White microbial mat communities from a basaltic lava cave in the Kipuka Kanohina Cave System on the Island of Hawaii, USA - MA170107-4 metaG ...
AACCCGACAGCCAACAACAAGTTCTTGTTCATGAGCGTTCTCCCTTCTCACGGTATCCAATGTGCTTGCAATAGTCGCCCGACGCCGGTACGATCGACTGCATGGTGAAGCATCGTGCCCCCCCTCCTCCCTGACCTTGTCAAGAAAAAAACGGGCGGAAAGCGCTTCTTAGCGGCCTTCGCGTCGTTACTTCTTGGCACATCTGCACTTGCGGGTGTCGTCTCATACGAGGGAAACGAGTTTCCCGAAGTCGCAATTCCGCCGTGGGCGAGATCGGGCACTTTGGATTGTGAGCGATGGATCGACCGGGGCTGGTTCGTTCAAAACGTCGACCTCGGTGTGTGGGCACCCCCGCCAGGTGGCGAACAAGACAGATACCAGCGGTTGTTGGCGGGGTTCGGCGGCTCCGCGGAATTCTTTATCGAATGGCGCCTCTACGCAGACGGCGACAGTTCAGAGATAACAGGAACAGCTCCCGCCTCGCTTGTGGCGACGAGCGACACAGGTGGCATTCAGTATCATTTCACGATCGCCCGCGATCAAGCGCGACTAATTCGGGACAACTTCCTGCCGATCGTCTATGTTTCAATGAACAGTGGCCTGCCCCATACGCATCGCCTAGAACTTCGCGGGCAGACGTCTTACGTTTGGTACATCGACGGACGGATTGTCGACTCGGGCATCCCGGAGGGGGCGTTTCCCGGCAGTGATGCAGATCGCCTTTCGTTCCGGGCCAAATCAGAGTACCTCGATAATACGGTTTGGTGGGACTACATCCGCTACGGCGTCATCCCGCGGGACCGCAGCGGCGATTACGACTCCAACGGCGTCGTCGACGCGACCGACGTCTACTTCTTCCTCGACTGCCTGCTGGGGCCCGACGCCAACGGGCCGGGCTGCCGCTGGGCCGACATGAACTCCGACGGCAAGGTCAACGGCGACGACATCCAGCCCTTCGCCGCCGCGCTGGCCGGCTGACACGCCGGAACGCGGTGCGCACAGCCCACCCTGCAACCGGCGGAAACCTGACAACGCAGTTCCCCGACTGCGGGGGGTCAACCGCACGACCGCCAGTGCCCGCGTCACGCCGCGGGCAGGCTGCTGGGCCGCGTGCGGGCGGCGGTCTGGACGGGCCCGCCCGCAACCGCTAGTCTGCCAGGCCGTACAATAGGGTGTCAGCCGGGGACCGGCGGCGGAGGTATGCGTTCGCGCCCGCCCGGGCTCCGCCTGTCACCGGGGCCGCGAGGTCCTCGCCGCAACAGGAAAGCAACCGCATGTTCAGATTACTCCCGTTTATTGCAGCGATCGCCGTGGGGTCCGCCGCGCCGACGCTCCGCGCGCAAGACGCCGCCCAGCCGCCCGCCCAGAAGGCGGAATCGACGGACCCGCCGGTCGAGCGCACCCCGGAGTCCGATCCTGAGAATCCCGGCCTGTGGAACGCCGAGCGGATGATGGAGGACGCCGTCCTCACCATTTCGCGCCGTTACAACCTCAACCCCGAGCAGGAGAAATACACCCGCGTCCTGCTGACGAAGAAGACGCGCGCGTTCCTGAACGAATACGAGAAGGACCTGCGCCAACTGATCAAGGAGTCCATCGACCTGCGGATCGGCCGGATGCCCGCCACCCCGGACGGATACAAGAGTTGGTCGGACCGCGCCCGGCCCATCTTCGACGCGGCCAAAAAGGCCATCCTCGAGGGCAACGCCGAGTGGCGCGGCGTCCTGAACGAGGAGCAGCAGCGGCTCCACGACCAGGACCTGGCCGCGATGGAGATCAATTTCAAGCAGATCTCCCAGTTGATGGACAAGTGGTCGGCCGGCGAGTTCCAGGTGGCGGACCTCAGCCCGCAGCCGCCGCAGCAGGCCCCCGGCGGCGACGCGCGGATGTCCCGCGTCGACGCGCCCCAGACGGCCCACCGCGTGAGCGAAAACCCGCCGCTCGTCGTCCAGAAGCAGGAGGACATCTGGGAGATGTTCGTGCGGCGGATGATCGAGTTGTACCGCTTCACCGACGACCAGAAGAACGCGGCCTTCGCCATCCTCCGCGAGAGCCGCACCCGCGCCCGGGGCTACCGCGATGCGCGCAAGGCCGACTTCGAAAAGCGCGAAACGGCCGTTCGGGACCTCTCGCGCACCGCGCCGGGCAGCGCGAAACTGATCGAGGCGGCCCGGGCCCTGGCCGAACTGGAAAAGCCGCTGGACGAGATCTTCGCCGAGTTGCGCACCCGCGTGGACCAGGTGCCGACGCAGGCGCAGCGGGCGGCCGTCTCGCCGGAGGAACGCCGTCGGCTGGACCTGCTGATCGACGCCCGCGCGGCGTCCGCGGGCATCAATACGCCGACCACCGTGGGCCCGACCGCGCCGACCGAAAAGACGACGACCCGCCGCGCCTCGCAGCCCGAGCCGAAGGAGCGCGACCGGGACGCGCCCCCCGCCCCGTCGGCCCCCCCGGCGAAAAAGCCCTAGGTTCCCGGCGGGCAGTCCGCTTTCAGCAATCCGGCCAAAAAACCGCCGGCTCGCAGCAATCTTATACCGTAACTAATTACGTACAAAGTACTTATGCTGTATTCGTGTTTTAGTGCTGTTGCAAAAAAAACTTGTTACGTTTGCACAAAAGCGGCGATATACTCTAGGGGTGCGCGGCGTCGAGGGTGTCGAACGCCGGTGGATCGAGATACAAAGGAGACCGGACGATGGCCGTTGAATTCAAGGACACGATGGACAGTTTCTTCAAGCAGGCCGCACAGATGTGGCAGTTTCCGTGGACCGCCGGGGCGCGGATGTCCGACGAGTGGGCCCGCTGCTGGAATCTGCCTCCGGCAGGCGACGGATCGCTCGACGACTGTCGGCGGCGCTGCGAGCGCTTCACGACCGACGTGATTGGCCTGCTCCAGAAGAGTGCGGCCGAGCACCAGGCGGCGTTTGATGCCCAGTGCCGCAACGGCCTGGAGTTGACCCGCCGGACGTTCGAGACCGCGGCCGCGCGCGACCTGACCGAGTGGCGCGACCGTTCGTTCGAACTGTGGAACACCGCGATGGACACCTGCCGCAAGTCGACCGAGATCGGCATGAGCACCGGCATGCAGTTCGTCGAGAACTGGGCCGGCCTGATGACGCGGGCGGCGGACACCGGCGCGACGAAGTAATTCGCCTGATCGGTCGCGGCCCGCAACGCGGCGGCCCGGCCGCGCGTCGTGAGGCGGCGGGGGCACGAGATGACCTCGCAGTCCCGTGAACCCGGTGAATCGGCGGACGCATTCGCCCGATTCTTCCGCGACGCCGCGGCGCGCTGGCTGCCCGCCGCGGAAGGCCCGCCGGGAGCAGACGCCGCCACACAGGTGCAGAAGATCTTCTTCGACACCTTCTCGGAGTTCTGGCGCGAATACGTCCGCTCGCCCCACTACCTCGAACTGATGCGCCAGTCGCTGGCCGGCGCGGTGGAGTTTCAACGTCATCTGTCCGACTTCGTCACCTCCGCCCTGCGCGGCCAGACCGCGCCGGCGGCGGACCCCGCGGATGGGCAATCCGCGTTCGGGCGGATCGAATCCGAATTGCTGCGGCGCGTGGAAGCGCTGACCCGGCGGCTCGACGCCCTCGAAGGGCGTCGACCGTCCGGCGGCGCTGCGCGGCGACCAACCGGGCGGCACCGGACCCGCCGGTCGCGCCCGCGTCCCGGGCAGGCAGGCCGATCGACCCCGAAGCGCGGCCCCCGAAAGGGCTGACGACCGCCCCCCAATGCGCACTCCGGGGCCTGCCGCCAATCCCATCCCGATCGGGACCGGTTTGCGTGCGTTTATTTGGGGATTGACGCGCCTGCGCCCGGACCTATACTGGCCGGGCTTGGGACGAGGCGATCTGCGGACTCCGGCAAGGCGGGGCGGGCCCGCCGTGCCGGCGATTGATTCGAGTCCGACCAGCGACCGGGAACCGGTTTCATGTCGTACGTGACCTCCAGGTGTTACCAGGCGAAGCCCGGCGAGGTCCCGCGGACGTGGTATCACGTCGATGCGTCCGGCCAGGTGCTCGGCCGGCTGGCGGTGCGCATCGCCACGGTCCTGATGGGCAAACATCGTCCGCAATACACGCCGCACGTGGACACCGGAGGGTTCGTCGTGGTGACGAACGCTTCCCAGGTCCGCGTCACCGGCCGGAAGATGCAACAGGTCTCGCACGACCGCTACACCTATCATGCCGGCGGCCGCAAGGTGATTCCGCTGTTGCAGATGATGCAAAGGCATCCGGACCGGGTGATCCGCCTCGCGGTCAGGCGGATGCTTCCGAAGAGCGCGCTCGGCCGAAGGATGCTCACGAAGTTGAAAGTCTACGGCGGGCCGGAACATCCGCACGCGGCCCAGCAGCCGATGCCGCTGCCGGCAAGATGATCCGAGGAGTCTCACCGCCATGAGCGACGCCACCCTGACGCCACCCGCCCCGACCCCCGCGGTCGCGCCGCCCGCGCCCGCCCGGACGATGCTGTGGGGAACCGGCCGCCGGAAGACGGCCGTGGCGCGGGTCCGGCTCAGTTCCGGTTCGGGCCAGTTCCTCGTCAATCAGCGCGAACTGGGCCAGTACTTCCCGCTGGAAACACTGCGCCTGACGGCCACCGGCCCGTTGCGCGCCACGAACATGCTCGACAAGATCGACGTGTTGGTGACGGTGCGCGGGGGCGGCCCCTCGGGACAGGCGGGCGCCGTGTCGCTCGGGCTGGCCCGGGCGCTGGTGCGGTACGACACCGCCCACGAGTCCGCCCTGCGCGACGGCCAGTTCCTTACCCGCGACAGCCGCAAGGTGGAGCGGAAGAAATACGGCCAGCCCGGCGCTCGCCGGCGGTTCCAGTTCTCCAAGCGATAACCCTTCCTTCGAGCAAGGCGTCGAGCGCGCCTACTCTTCGCGACTTGTTCGGCGCGCCGAGTTTCGTCTGCGCAGGGCGGCGGCCAGCCGCTGCTGTTCACGCGGAGCGAGCGGCGCATCCATGCCGCGCGGGCGGTGGCGCGCCAGGTATCGGAGGTAGCGGAAGGCCCGGTCGCCCGACAGCAGGCCGCGCACCCCCGCGTACAGCGAGGCCTCCGCATGGGTGACCCGGCCGAGCGAGACGCGCAGTTCGCGCGCCAGGGCCCGCACGGCCGTTCGTGTCAGCGGCTCGGGGATCGAGAGCCGTTCCCGCGCGAGCCGCCTGAGTAGGACGCCGCCGCCGACCCCGCGGCGGCCACGCCGAAGCGCGTCGGAGACCGCGCGCCGCACCGCCGCGTCGATCCGCGCGCGAAGGGCCTCGCCGAGCGTCGGCCCGGACGGCCGTGCGTCGCCGTGCGACGCGCTGCGGTCGGGCGGGCGGGCGGGAACACGGTCGAGTCGGTCGGGATCGAGCCGCAGCACGACGGGCGGGCCGCCGGGATCATGGCGGTCGCTGCTTCTCTCCCGGCGGATTCGGCGTCGCTGCGTGGCGACGGGAACGCGCACGTCGTCGCGCCGCTCCCAAAGCCAGCGCCCCATCGCGGCGTGAATGCGCGACAGGGCGTAGGGCGCGAACGGCCCGTGGCGCGCGGCGTCGTACCCGCGGACCGCGTGGACCAGGGCTACGCAGCCCTCCTGGTACAGGTCGTCGGTCTCGCGGGCGGCGGCGCGGGCCGGACCGACGATGGTCTGGCGACGAAGTTGGGCGCGGACCAGGGGAAGATGCTCCTCGACCAGGCGCCGTTGCCGCGGGTCGAGCGGGAGCGGACAACCGTTTCGGTCCGCCGGTTCGGCCCGCTTCGACGGATGGGAGGACACGGCGACTTCCCCGCGCGTCACGCCGCCGCCGCGGCAACGAGGCCGCCCCGCAGGACCGGAGGACGGGGGTTCGGCCGGCGGCGAAACCCATACCTAACATAATCCGAATAATTGGGGAAGTCAAGTCCGGGGTCCGGATCTCAACCGGCTCAATCCAGCAACGCCTGCACCGCGCCGATCGGCAGCAGGGCCGAGCGCACCGCCTCGGCCTGCGCGCCTTCGAGCCGCAGGGCATCCGCGGCGATAAACGGTCCGACGGCCCGCCTCAGCAACGACTTGCAGCAGGCGCCGCAGCCCACGGCCTGCCCCAGGTCCCGGGCGATCGCCCGGATGTAGGTCCCCCGCCCGCAGCGGATCGTCAGGTCCAATTCCGGCCAGGCGTAGCGCCGCACCTCGATGGCCGCGACCCGCACCCGACGCGGCGACATCGCCGAGGGCGACGAGGCCGCATCGCCCCGTGCGCGGCGGGCGCGTTCGTACGCCGGCCGACCGTCAATCTTCAGCGCGCTGAACTCCGGCGGGACCTGGTCGATCTCGCCGACGAGCGCATCGACCGTGCGGCGGACGGCGTCCTCCCCCGGCTCGGTCGCGCCGGGGACGGGTCGAAACGGTTGCTCGGGATCGAACGTGTCGTTGGTGACCCCGAGGATCAGCCCCGCATCGTAGGTCTTTTCCAGCGCCATCAGCCGCTCAACGAGGCGCGTGGCCCGCCCGCAACACGCCAACAGCACGCCCTCGGCGAACGGATCGAGCGCGCCCGCGTGGCCGATCCGCCGCTCGCCGAGGATCGGACGCAGGCGATACACGAATCGGGCGCTGCTCGGCCCGACCGGCTTGTAGAGATTCACGACGCCGTCGACGGACACGAGGTGATGATAGCGGCGTCCAAGGTCGATCATTCCGAGCCGGTCGCCGTAGCGACCGGTCCACGGGCTTGCGCCCGTGGCTCAGATTGAGTTTTCCGACCCGCGAGCGCCGGCCCGCGACGCGTGTCACGAGGCGCGCAGCGTAAGCGGGCGTCACTCGCCAATCGGATCGGACACGGAGAGACCGACCATCGCGCACTGCCGGGCCGTCACCGGTGTCGGCAAGTCGGGTCGCAACAGGTCCAGTCCCAGGATTCCGACGACCGCGGCCTCCAGTACATCGATGCCCTCGCCGGTCCGGGCCGAGATACCGACCGATTGCTGACCCGGCCAGGACGCAACGTCGCGGCGCTGTTCCGCTTTCAACAGGTCGATCTTGTTGCACACCCTCAGTTGCGGGACGCCGCCCGGCAGCGCCCCGGCGTCCGGTCGCCAAGGGTCTATTCCCTCGCATGGGAACACTGCGTCAAAAACGACCAGCGCCAAGTCGGCCCGTCCGGCGGCCGCCAGTCCGCGCCGAATCGCCTCGCGCTCCAGCGGGTCTTCCGCGGAGCGCAGCCCGGCCGTGTCCGTCAGCGTGACGGGCCAGCCGCCCAGCACCGCCGTCTCGCTCACCCAGTCGCGGGTGGTGCCGGGCAGGTCGGACGTGATGACCCGCTCGCGGCCGATCAGCCGGTTGGCCAGCGTGCTCTTGCCGGCGTTCGGCGGGCCGACGAGCGCCACCCGCAGCCCCCGCACCAGCCGAACCGCCGCCCGCGCCCGCTCGGTCATCCCCGGATCGGGCTGGACGCGGCCGGCACGCAAATCTTCAAGGAAGCGCGGGAGCGCTGTGCGCTGGCCGAGCAGCCAGCGCGTCTGCGCGCGGGTGCGGGCGTTCAACAGGGCGGCGTCGATCTCTCGGACGGTCTCGTCGGCCGCCCGGCCCGGTCCCGGCCAGTCCTCAGGCGCGACGCGCCGGCCGCCGCGCTGCTCCAATTGGTCGAGGAGCCGGCGCACGATCCACGGCCCGCCGTGAATGCAGATTTCGACAACGGTCCCGCCATCGTGCGCCACGACGATGGCGTCGTCCAGATAATCGGGGCCGTCGACGATGCGGCACCGATAAAGCCGATCATCGATCAGCGGCGGAGGCCGCTCGCCGTCACGAAGCCGCGCGATGTCGGCCGCCAGCCGCGCGGCGTCCGATCCTTGCAGCCCGACGACGGCGATCGCGCCCGGGGCCGGCGCGGTCAGCGGGGCAAAGGTGACGTCGAGCGGGCGCGGGACGGTCATCGTGGGGCTGCTCCGCGCGGCCGGTCACGTCGCCGGACCCGCGTTGGAGAAATGCCGGCGATAGGCGAGGGCGATCCCGCGAAGGCAAAGGTCGGGCACGAGGGCGTCGACGAATTCGTTCAGTTCGGCGATGAGCGGTCCGAACCCGCCCGTAACGACCAGCGGCGGCCAGCCGTTCAGGTGCGTCGCGTACCGCTCCACGATCGCCCGCAGCGCCCCGACCGCGCCCCAGACGATGCCCACGTTGATGGCCTCCTCGGTGTCGCCGCCGAATACCGTCGTCGTCTTCGTGATCCGCACGCGCGGCAACTGGGCGGTCCCCTCGTGCAGCGCGCCGGCCTGCATGGCCAGCCCGGGCAGGATCGCTCCGCCGAGGAACACGCCCGCGTCGTTCACGCAGTCGATGGTCGTCGCGGTTCCGAAACTGGCGACCGCACACGCCCGTCCGATCCGTTCGAAGGCGGCCGCCGCCGAACAGAGCCGGTCGGCGCCCACGCTCCCGGGGTCCGCCAAGGCCACGGGCAGGGGAAGGCGAATCTGCCGGCCGACGACCAGCGGTTCCGCCCCGGAGAGGCGATGCAGCGCCTCCAGCGCGCGCGGCAGCAGGGCCGGCACGACCGAAGCAACCGCGACGCCCCGCGGCCGGTCTTCCGGCAGCGACTCCCACGCGGGTTCCAGCGCCGACTCGAACTCGGCGAACTCGCCCGGCATCATGCGCTGAACCGTGCGCATTTCGCGGTCCACCGCCGTCGCAACCGCCAGGTGCGAGTTGCCGATCTCGACGATCAGCAGCGAGGCGTCGGGCGACGAGGGGGCGGCCGGGGCGTGCATCGGGCGGATTCCCTCCGCGGCCGGTCCGCCAAAGGCCCGCGCCGCGGAAACAGCATCATCCTAGGGCAAATCGACCGGAGCGCGAAACACCGACAAACTCGGCGGACGGCCGTCCGCCGGCATGGCAGCGCCCGAGCGCGCGGGACTGCAAAATGGGCGAGGCGGGAGTCGAACCCGCATGGACGTTTCCGTCCTGGGGATTTTAAGTCCCCTGCGTCTTCCGTTTCGCCACTCGCCCGGCGCGGCAGGACCGGCGGACGGCGCTATGACACCGCGCCCCGGATGGCACGGCAAGGACGGGCCAGAAACTATAGACCAACGTCCGCAATCGAGCGCCCCTCGCGTCGCATCGGTGGCCCGCGGGCAAAGTCTGCCGACCGGCGAAATACGCCCTCTGCGGTCCTAGACGCGGCCCGCTTGCCGGGTCGATACGAATCGGTATGGAGCCCCGAACGGAGATACGCCCCGGCCCGGGCGGCGCCGCGGTCGCGGCGGCCGTGTCCGCCTGCACCCTGGCCGCGCTGCTGTTGCGGACGCATCAGACGGACGTTCCCTTCGCGGACGGGAGTCAGGCCGCGATTCCATGGCTGGCGGCCCACGAATGGGGCTGGTCGTGGCTGTTCGCGCATCCCGAGGGGATGCTGTCGTCGCTGCTCGCGCGGTGGTACGCGCATGCCGTCCTCTTCGCCGGCGGCGCGCTCGATGAGCGGGCGTGGCGCCTGCCGATGGCCGTCTGCGGCTCGTTGCTCGTCCCGCTGACCTACGCGCTGATGCGCGGGCTGGGCTGCCAGCGGTGGTCCGCGCTGACGGCGGCGGGCATCGTCGCGGTGTCCCCGCCGCTCGTCACCGACGCGCGCGTGCCGTTCGCGCACGAGACGCTGGCCGTGACGCTCGGCGCGGCGGTCGTCTGGACGCATCTGATCCGGCTCGGACGCCCGTCGCCGCCCGCAACGTGGCTCGTCGGGATCGTGCTGGGACTTTACGTATCGTCGCACCGGCTGGCGTATGCGGTTCCGCTCGTCGTGGTCGTCGCGGCCTTGATCGAACGCGGCCCCGCGGGCGGTTGGCGCGGACTGGGCGAGCGCGGCCTGTGGCTTCCGGCGGCGGTGGCGATCGTGCTGAAGGGCCTGGCGTGGGCCTGGCATGGCGACGACGGGACCGCGGCCGGCGTTCCGGACGGCGCCGCCCCCGATCGCGTCGGCCTTCTGCCGCTGACGATCGGCGTCCTCGGTCCGCCGTGGGCCGCGGTCTGCGCGGTCGGGACGGCGGTGGGGCTTGGAATGCTTGCGCGACGGGACCGCCGCGCCCTGCCGGCGGTCTGGTCGGCCGCTTTTCTTGCCCCGCTCGCCATCTGGGGCGACCTGCTGGGCGGCGATCGGCCGGAGATCGCGCTGGTGCCGGGCGCGTACGCAGCGACGCTCGCGGGCTGCGCGCTGCTCGACGCGCTGGCCGCCGCCGTCGCCGCGGCGGACGAACCCGCCCCGTCGCTGCGGCGGCTCATCCGCGGGGTGGGGCTGGCGGGCGCGGCGCTGGCGCTGCTGGGGTCGATCAACAATCAGTTCACGGCCTCGCGCTGGCGGGCGCTGACCTCGACCGTGGATTACGGACGGGCCCCGCCGGATCGCGGATACAAGGCGGCAGGGTACTATATAAGACAGTTTGTGCCCCGCGAGGCCGCGGTCTTCGTGGCTGATGAGCGGTCGCGTGCCGCGGGGTCGATGCCCGCCTTCTATTTCGGCCGCGTCCTGCCGCGCGGGGCGGACCGCGGACCGCCGGATTGGCCGCGCGTCCTCGACGCCGTGCGCGGGCAGGTCGACGTCCTCGTGGTCGGCGCGCGGCAGCGGGCGCGGGCGGACGCCTGGACGGAGTTCGAGCGGGCCGCCTGTCTGCGGCGCGACGGCCGACCGGTCCTCTACGTGCTGGCCCGGCGCGGACTTTCGCTGCCGTGCGTGGACCAGGAGATCGGTCCGTGGAACGCCGCCTACGACCGCGAGCACCCGCTGCGCTGGATCCCCACCGTGGTACGGACCTCCGGGCGCACCGAGGAAGTCGAACGCGGGGTCGTCCGCGCCCTGGATGGGCCGGCCGGTGCGGAGGACGCGGCCGCGGCCGACGGCGCCGCGCATCCGGGGCGGCAGAACGGGGGGAGCGGTGATGCGGCGCGCGAAATGACCCTCCGGCCCCGAAGCGGATGGACCGTGCCCGAATCCCCGGACCGCTGAAACCTGGCGGCGTGCCGATGAAGTCTGGAAGGTCTGGCGGATCGCCGGCGGGAGGTCGGCTGGGGGGACTTACGCCAGCCGAACCCCCCGGTTTCCCACGCCGGCCGTCCGGGAAAAAAGGACCCGTGCGACCCCTTGCTTTTTTTTGTGGACGGGATTACGCTAGGTAGACGATTCCAGATGAGGAATCCGGCCCGGGGATACCCGCAAGGGCCCGGCCGGGAACGAACGAAACACCTATCAACATTCTTGCAGGTTTCTTGCGATTCGGGACGAATCGCGTCCGTGTGTCCGCAGTCGGTTCCTGAGGATCGGGAGCGCTTCGCGGATCGCCGCATCAGGGGAGGTATATGTTTCAAGAGGTTGCAACGGAGGGCAAGTCCCGTCACGAAATCATCGTGCGGGCAAAGATCAGTTGGCAGGAGGCCGGTGCCAAGGTGTCGCAGCGGGCGTTCATCGATCGTGAACTCCGCGAGTTGCGGCTCGCGCCGCTCAGCGATGAGGAACTGAAAAACTACGGCATCTCCGCCCTGCCCCAACTGCTCTGATCGGGCGAATCGCGCCTACCGGGCGCGACGCGCTCCATCCAATGATCGTCACACGGCTCGCGGCGGGCCTCCGGCATCGCGCGCGGACCGGGCCGCGTCTCGTTGAATCCCACCGGGGGTTCCCCCTATAATTAAAGCCGTTCCGACGGCTGCTTCCGCGCGGGGGGCCGAGCGGTAACGGGTCGTCCATCCGTCCATGAATCCCGCAATCTGGATAGCTTGGCCGGTCCTGATCCTGCACCTGGCGGTCTGCGTCGTGCTGGCGGCGTACGGGGTGCACCGGTATCAACTGGTCTATCTGTACTACAAGTATCGACGCAATCGGCCGGTCCCCGCCGGGCGCTTCGCCGATCTGCCGCGCGTCACCATCCAGTTGCCCATGTTCAACGAGCGCGCCGTCGCGGAGCGGATCATCGAGGCCACCTGCCGCATCGACTATCCGCGCGACCGGCTGGACATCCAGGTCCTGGACGACTCGACGGACGAGACGGTCGAGATCGCGCGGCGGACCGTCGAGCGCCTCGCGGCCGCCGGACATCCGATCACGTTCCTGCACCGTGACCACCGCACGGGCTTCAAGGCCGGGGCGCTGGCCGAGGGCCTGCACTTCGCACGCGGCGAGTTCGTCCTGATCTTCGACGCCGATTTTCTCCCGCCGCCCGACCTGCTGCACCGGCTGATCCACTTCTTCACCGAGCCGGCGGTCGGCGCCGTCCAGGCCCGCTGGGAGCACATCAACCGCGACCAGTCGCTGCTGACCAAGGGACAGGCCGTGCTCCTGGACGGCCACTTTGTCATCGAGCACACCGCCCGCAACCGCTCGGGGCGGTTCATGAGTTTCAACGGAACTGCGGGCATCTGGCGGCGGGCGGCCATCGAGGACGCCGGCGGCTGGCATCACGACACGCTGACCGAGGACCTCGACCTGTCCTACCGGGCCCAAATGCACGGCTGGAAGTTCGTCTATCTGCCGGAAGTCACGTCGCCGGCCGAACTGCCGCCGGAGATGAACGCCTTCAAGAGCCAGCAGCACCGCTGGGCCAAGGGCGGTGCCCAGACCTGTCGCAAGTTGCTGCCGCGCATCCTGCGGTCGCGGCTGCCGCGCAAGATCAAGGTCGAAGCGTTTTTCCACCTGACCTCCTGCACCAGTTACTTCTACATCGTCATGCTGACGCTGCTGCTGTTCCCCGTCCTGTTCTTCAAACTGACGCTTTTACAGCACAGTCTGTTCGGCCGCGTCGTCTTCGATGCCTCGCTGTTCCTGATCGCCACCTGTTCGGCGAGCACCTTCTACATCGCCAGCCAGCGCGAGGTCTTCCGCACCTGGGCCGACAGCGTCAAGTACCTGCCGTTCCTGATGGCGCTGGGCGTCGGCATTTCCTTCAACAATGCCCGCGCCGCGCTGGAAGGCCTGCTGGGGCACGAGTCGGAGTTCGTCCGTACGCCCAAGTTCGGCGTCACCGCCGCGGACACCGACGCCCGACGCCGCGCCGCCGCCGAAAAGCGGCGTTCGCGCATCCTCCAGGGCTGCCTGGAACTTGGAATGGGTTTTTACCTGTTCGCGTGCGTGCTGCTCTGCGTATCGTACGGCCGCATCACCGTCGGTATCCCCTTCCTCGTGCTCTTCATGATGGGCTATCTCTACGTGGGGACGCTGACGCTCGCCGGCCAGTTCCGGACGGCCGCCGCCGCCGAGCGCCCCCGCAGTCTCGAGGCGGTTCCGGCTGCGAGTGTGCGTCTCATCCCCGGCGGCGATCCGGTCTCGCCGCGACCCGAAACTGTATCACCCCACGATTGGCCGACGGTGGCGCGGGTCACACCGACCCCGACGCTTGACCCGTCCCGCCCCCGCCGTTAGCGTCCTTCTCGTCTCGAGCGGCGGGTCGTTCGGCCCGCCATGGGCTTGGTCTAGTCGTCATGTCCGCCTGGGAATCCGTCGCGCTGCGATGTCGCCCGTCCCGTGAGGCATTTGCCTCGTTCGGTCCGGCCGTTGTTGTCGGTGCGCTGGCGGCCTGGCTGGCCGCGGGCGGCTGTGGTCCGAAGCCGGACGCGGTTGCCGCGACCCCCGCCGCCGGGATGACCACCGCGATCTACCTCGACCCCAGCCGAAACGGAGCCGTGAGCGGCCGGCCCGACGAATCTGCGGGCGGACGACGAACGGCGACCGCCGGAGGACTGACGTTCGTCGTTCAGGGCAGCGCACCGCCCAGTCCCGCCGGCGTGCGGTCCGAGCGCCGTCCGGCGATGACGCAGGCCGCCGTCCTCGACGCCCTGGCTGCCGCCGTGATTGAAAGCCGCCGCGCTGCCGGCCTGCCGACGGGCGCGTTCGAGGCCCGGCTGGGTCCGCACGTCCTGCTCGAATACAAGCCGACGCCGGCCGGCGGTCGCGACGTGCGCGTCCAACTGGTTTCCCGCGGCCGGACGACCGCGCTGCACGCCCGCGACGGCGTCCTCCAGCACCCGCCTTACGACCTGGGCGTCGTGCAGCGCGTTTTCGACGATACAAACGGCCGCTACGCGCTGCTCGACGCCCGGCAGGCCCCGGCCCGCGACGGATGCATCGCCTCCGTCGCCTGCTACGACCTGTCGCCGCCCCCCGGTGATGACGGCCCGCCCCCGGCGGCGCGGTCGGTTCCGTGACGGTGCGTTGATTCGTGCCCACCTCGACGCCTCGTCGCTGGCTCGATCCGGGGCGGCTGACCGCGGCTGACTTCAGGGGGATCCTGGCGCCGCAACCGAAATCCCTCCGCCTCCTTTCGCGCCGCACGATCTTTCCGGCGGCGCGCTTCGAACAGTGCGCGGCAAGGGTGCGCACGCGCTTTCGTCCCGGTGGGCACGCGCAGGGCTACACCCTGCGCATCAACCCCAACCGGATCGAAATCGACTCGGCCACCGCCGTCGGCGCGTGGTACGCGCGGATGACGCTCCGCCAACTCTGGAGCGCGTCCGGCGGGCGGCTGCCGTGCGTCGAGATCGAGGACTGGCCCGACGTGCCCGTCCGCGGCGTGATGCTCGACGTCAGCCGCTGCAAGGTGCCCACGATGCGCTCCCTCCTCGCGCTGATCGACCGACTCGCCGCGTTCAAGATCAACCAACTGCAACTCTATACCGAGCACACCTTCGCCTATCGCCGGCACCGCGATGTGTGGCGCGGCTGCTCGCCGCTGACCGCGCGGCAGGTCCGCGCCCTGGACGCCTTTTGCCGTGCCCGGTTCATCGACCTCGTGCCCAACCAGAACTCGCTCGGGCACATGGAACGCTGGCTGAAACACCCCCGCTACACCCCCCTCGCCGAGACGCGCGGACCGTGGCGGACGCCCTGGGGCGAGACCCGCGCGACGCCGTCGATGCTCTGCCCGGTCGATCCGCGCTCGCTGCGGCTCGTTGAATCGCTCTACGACGAATTGCTTCCGAACTTCAGCAGCCGGCTGTTCAACGCGGGCTGCGATGAACCGTTTGAACTGGGCCGGGGCCGCAGCGCCGCCGCCTGCCGTCGTCGCGGGGTCGGCCGGGTCTATCTTGACTACGTTCGGGGCCTGCATCGCGCCATCCGGCGGCACGGCCGGCGGATGATGATCTGGGCCGATTTCGTCGCCGCACATCCCGAAATCCTCTCGCGCCTGCCGAGGGATGTGATCCTGCTCGAATGGGGCTACGAGGCGGACCACCCATTCGAGCGCCGCACCGCACGCTATCGCCGCGCCGGGCGCGCGTTCTACGTCTGCCCCGGCACGTCGTCCTGGTGCAGTTTTGCAGGCCGCACGGCCGTCGCGCGGGCCAACCTGCTCCGCGCCGCGCGGGCGGCAAACCGGCACGGCGCGGCGGGCTATCTCATCACCGACTGGGGCGATTTCGGCCACCGCCAGTTCCCGCCCGCTTCCTATGCTCCCCTGCTGTTCGGCGCGTCCGCCGCGTGGAACGCGGACGGCTGCGCTCACCTCGACCTGGAGCGGGCCACGTCGCGCTGGATGTTCGACGATCCGACCCGTCGATCCGCGGCGCTGTGGATCGAAGCCGGGCGCGTGCAGGAATCTGCCGGCGTGCGGCTGAAAAACCGCACCGTCCTGTTCCGCGTGATGCAGTCACGGCTCGACGATCCGGCCGCGGTCGCCGGGCTGACGCGGCCGATCCTGGCACTCATGCGGCGACGGATCGACCGGCTGCGGTCGCGGGCCCTGCGCGGGCGGGTCGCGTCAACGGGCCGCGCGCGACGCGGCGAAGGAAACGAGTCCGCGTGGGCACAGGAGGAACTGTACGTGACCCTTGACGTGCTCGACCACGCCTGCGGCCGGGCCTCGGCCATGCTTGAGGCGCGGGGCGGCGGCGTCTCGGCGTCGACGCGCGCCGCGCTGGCCGCCGACCTGCGGGGCATCATCGAGCGCCACCGCCGGCTCTGGCTTCGGCGGAACCGCACGGGCGGGCTGCGCGAGAGCACGGAACACGATCAGCGGCTGGTCCGCGAGTACGAGGCGGGCAACGACTGACGATCACGCGAAAGCGGTCCGAACGGCTGATCGCGCGCGAGCGCGAATGCCTCACACCAGCCCGAAGCGCCAGCGAGGGCCGGGACAATTCATCGCGAAAAACGTTGCGCTACGCCTCGAGCAGTTGCGCGCCGGACTCGGTCGCAAGGACTTCCTCGGTCGGCACCATCGTGATCACGTCCCACGGGCACACCTGCGCGCACAGTTTGCACCCGATGCACCGGTTGAGGTCGATCGTGCACACGCCCATCGCATAGCCGGGGTGATGCGGATCGTGAACCTTGTCGATGCAATCGACCGGACAGACCGTGACGCACGCGTCGCAGCCGGTGCACAGGTCCTCATCGAGGATGGCCAGTTGCTTCGGACGTTTCTTTGCCATGCCCTTGCCGTACCGGGAGCGAGAAGGAACCCGCAATTGAATGCGGCCCGCGGCCGTCCTGCCCCGCGGACCGGCTCGACGTTCCCTTCCGACCGACGTATATAGCGCGTTTCGGCCGATCGGGCAACCCGACACCCGTCGCAGCCGGTCCTATGAACGCGCTGTCCCGATTCTTGTTCGAAAGCCCCTTCCAACTGGCCGCGGCGTGCCTCGTCCTGGTCGCGGGCGCCTACGTCGCCTGGCTGCGGAGCGAGCCGCCGTGGCGCGGCCGCATCGGCCCCGCCATCGTCGCGCTGTTCTGTCTGCTGTTCGCCGTCCAGGCAATCGTTACGACCGAACGCGAGGAAATCCGCGCCGAATTGGACGCGCTGCTGCGGGCGGTGGACCGCAAGGACCTCGCCGCGATTGCCGCCGTGATCGCGCCGGAATACGCCGACCCCGACTTCGACCGACCCGGCCTCCTGGCGTGGATCGAATCGACGCTGAAGGACGTGGACGTCTTCGACGCCCGGATCGGCCGTTGCGACATCGAGATCGCGGACGGACAAGCCGCCATGGACCTGCGCGCCGGCGCGACCGTCCGCCTCCGCGGAGTACCGGCCCGCCTGTCCACCCGCTGGCGGATCGACTGGCGCCGGCTCCCGGGCGGCTGGCGGATCACCGCGCTGCACCCGTCTGATGTCGCGGGCCGGTCCGTCGCCCGGCTGCGCGACTTGTATTGATCCCCGCACGCGGAGAAGCCCGCCTCCGCATGACGCTCACGGCCGCGCCGCGATCGGCTCCGCCCGTGTCTCGACGCTCGGCCCCGCCGCCCGCAGGGCATCGACCACCACGCCGACCGTCAGCACCTCCGGCAGCACCGCCGCCCGCTCCGGACGGTTCGCCGGGATCACCAGGTACATCGGTACGCCGCTGCGGCCGTAGCGCGACAGGTCCGCGCGGATCTCCGCGTCGAACGAGGTGAAGTCGGCCTTGAAGGGCACGACGCCCAGTTCCTTCATCACCGCGCGGACCGCCGACGTTTCGAGCACCAGTTTTTCGTTGGCCTTGCAGTTGACGCACCACTCCGCCGTGTAATCCACGAACACCGTCCGGCCCGAGCCGACCGCCGCCTCGGCCCGCGCGCGGGTGTACGGAATCCACGGAATTCGCCCGCCCTCCCGCCACGCAAATGATTCCATCCCCGCGCCGCCCAGCCGCATCTCGCGCTGCGCCGCGGCCAGCACGTCCAGCGGCCGCCACCAGCGGAACACCGCGACCCACCCGCCTGCCAGCATCAGCGCCACGCCGAGATAGACGGCCGCCCGCCGTGCGGCCGGAGCGTCGAACCGGCGACGCCCGAACAGCCACGCCGCCACCGCCACCACCAGCAGGAAGACCAGCGTCGCCAGCAGCCCATCCGTTCCGACCTGGTGCGCCAGCGGACTGAGCAGCCATACCACCGTCGCCAGCAGCACGAACCCCACCACCCGCTCGAAGACCTCCATCCACGGTCCGGGCCGCGGCAGCACCTTCAGCCAGGCCGGCTTCCACGTTAGCAGTGCATACGGCAACGCCATGCCCAGCCCGGCGAACAGGAACACGCCGAATGCCTCGGCGTTCCGGCCGCGCCGCGCCAGCCCGGTCGCCACGGCCACGGCCGCCGAAAGGAACGGCGCGGTGCAGGCCGTGCCGAGCGCCGTTGCCAGCAGGCCGGTCCCGAATGCGCTGGCAAGACCCTCGCGCCTCTGGACCCGTGCGCCCAGTTCGTTTACCGCGCGGGGCGGGTTCAGCGAGAACACCCCGAACAGACTCAGCGCAAACGCCGTCACCACCGCCGCCAGCCCGATCAGTACCTGCGGCCGCTGGAACAGCCCGCCCCACTGGCTGTCGAACGCGAGGATCAGCACCCCCAGGACCGCGAACGACGCGATCACGCCGGCGCAGAACGCCAGCCCCAGGGCGAACGTGCGCCAGCGGTGTTCGTGCGCCTGCCGTACGAACGAAAGAATCTTGATCGAGATGACCGGCAAGACGCACGGCATGAAGTTCAGCACGAACCCGCCGATCAGCGCCATCAACAGGTAGCCCGCCGGACCCAGCCGCGTGAAGTAACGCTGCGCCGCGTCGAGCCAGGTCCCGGTCGGCGCCGTCCACTCCTCCGGCGCCCCGCCGTCCGACGGCGGCGCCGGCTCCTCGCCCTCGGCCGCGTCGGCCGCCGCGTCATCGTCCGCCGCCGCAAGCGGCCCGCCGGCCCTCGCGCCGCGCGCCGCCGCGATGAACGGAATCTCGAACGCCGCGTGGATCGGCGGATAGCACGTCCCCGCCTCGTTGCACGCCTGGTAGCGCACCACCCCCCGCAGGGCCGTCGGTCCCGGCGACAGTTCCTCGTCGATCTCAATCGGGATCGGGATGATCGTCCGGCCGCCGTATTCGCTCACCCGGCCCACCAGCGGGATGCCTCGCTCTTTTCCCGGCGGGTAGCGCGGCGCGCCGACCAGAAACCCACGCGGCGGATCGAGAAATACCTCCGTAGCGATCAGCCCCTTCGTGATCGGCCGCGCCGACTGGATGTGATGCCCCTTCTCGACCTCGAGCAACAGTTTCGCCTCGAAGCGGTCGCCCGGCCGGACTTCTTTGCGGCCCGCCTCATGGCCGATTCGCACGTACTTCGCCTTCTCAGACGGGACCGGCAAGGCCTGTCGCGCGTCCTCAAACAGGTCGTCGTTCAGCCGCTTGACCGCGCTGCCCGGCGCGACGACGGGAATCGAAAGCGCCAGGTCTGCGTCGCCCTTGACGCACTCTTTCCGGCAGACCAGCCAGGAGGCGGAGACACCGATCTCCGTCTTCGTCCCCGGCCGCGCGTCCGCGCCCGCCGTCATCTCCGTCAGCAGTACGACCGTGCCATCGAGGATGTACGACCGCTCGCCCAACTCGTCGAGGTGGCTCCGCGGCGCGGGGAACTGCCACGCACCCGCCGTCCAGCCCGCCGGCAAGTCGACCGTTACCGTGGTCGGGAGGCCCGCCCCACCGCCGTGGTACCGCCAGTAGATGTACCAGTCCTTGTCAACTTCCAGGACCAGCCCGAGCGTCAATCGTCCCCCCGGCTCGACGCCCTGCCGGTCGGCCACCAGCCCAACCTTGACGTGCGGTTCGCTCGCGCGCGAAGGGTCCGCCGGCGCGGCCCCGCAGACCTCCGCCCACCCCGCGATGGCGACCGCGACGCCCAAGAACATCCAGAACCGGTTCGTTCCGCGAATCATGTCATCCGCTGCGCTCAACGGTCCAATGTAGGCCTATCGTTCGGCCTCGTCCGCCCCTGCGTACCCGTATCCTATGAGCAGACTCCGGATTGATCCCTGCGTCCTGCTTGCCTTCCTGCTTGATTTCAGGCCACAGCGCCTCGGTTCTACCGGACCTGCCGAGGCGCGTCCGCCGCCCGGGTCTTGCCCGTTCGGGCTTGACCGCCACGGAGACCGCCTTATACTGTTGCCGGTCGGGCGTGTCGGGCCCGGCCGAGTTGTAAACTCTGGCTGGACCGGATGGTCCGGCTCGCGCCGTGCAGGCCGGGTCCGGGGCGTCCGTCGATGAAAGGAGAATCGTGACACAGCGCCCCGGCCGGTGCCGGGGTCGAGGTGGGACGCGACGCAAGACGAGTACGATCACCTGCCGTCCCCTCCGCGCGAAGAGGGCTTCCATCGAAAGTGAGGGCGCTTGAATCGCGGTGCACGGGTCGGCAGAGAATCGGTGGAATCAGGGACCGGGTTCGGTCCTCGCGCACGATTTCGGCGGGACGCCCGTTCGGGCGATTCGTCCGCTTCGGCGGATGCCGACGGGATCGAGCGGGTTGGACGCGGGGCCATCCGCAGGGCGGCGAATCCCGCCCCGGACGGTACCGATCATGACAATCGAGAACGAAACGAACATCGCATCACGCTCGAGTCGGCAGGCGGCCCTGCACGACCGCGAGGCACGTCATCATCCATCCTCATCCTGCCTCGCGCATCGACCGGCCGCGCCCCTCAGCCGCGGTGAGACCCGGGACTGAAACAATCGAATCGCCCGCCGCCGGCCGTCCGGGTCGGCGGGATTCTCGTCGGAACTCGTCTCCGTTAATCGTCCCGCCGATCGTGCGGTCGCCGCGGCCGCCCCCGAGAACCTCTGGACATGATTAACACGGGAACGAGTCATCATGGGACCCCTTGCTTCAGACGGGGTCTCGACGCTCACGCTGATCTACCCCGGCCTCGCGGGAGTCGTGGCCGGCATGATCGTCCTCTACTTCGTGCTTCGCTGGACGGGACGGCGAAACCTGTTGCTCGCCGCCGCCGAGTCGAGGCGCCTGACGGAGGAGGCGCGACGCCGCGCGGATGAGGCCGTCCGCGCAGCCGAGCTCGAGGCCAAGGCCCAGTTTCTCAAGCGACAGGAGGAATTCGACCAGAAGACCGCGCTGGCGCGAAACGAACTGCGCGAGGTCGAAAAGCGCCTCGACAAGCGCGAGGACCTGCTCGATCTCAAACTCGAAACCCTCCTGTCCAAGGAAAAGGCGGTCGAGGCGGCCGACGCCCGGCTGCGCGAACAAACGCGGATCATCGAGGCCCAGAAGGTCGAGATCGAGGAGTCCCTCGCCGCCCAGCGAGAGAACCTGCTGCGCATCAGCGGCCTGTCGGCGGAGGAGGCCCGCCGACAACTCTTCCAGAAACTCCAGTCCGAACTGGCCGGCGAGGCCGCGCGCATCATCGACCGCGCCGTCGCCGAGGCACAGGAAACCGCCGAGCAGAAAGCCCGCGACATCATCCTCACCGCCATCCAGCGATACGCCTCCGACCACACCGCCGATTCCACCGTCAGCACGGTCGACATCCCCTCCGACGAGATGAAGGGCCGCGTCATCGGCCGCGAGGGCCGCAACATCCGCGCCTTCGAAAAGGCCACCGGCGTCGACGTCATCGTCGACGACACCCCCGGCGTCATCGTCGTCAGCGCCTTCGATCCCGTCCGCCGCGAAATCGCCCGCCAGTCGCTCGCCCGGCTCATCGAGGACGGCCGCATTCACCCCACGCGCATCGAGGACGTCGTCAACGAAATCCGCGCCGCCGTCGAACGACAAATCCTCGACATCGGCAAAAAGGCCAGTCTCGAGGCCAACGTCCCCGGACTCAACCGCAAGATGGTCGACCTGCTCGGCCGGCTGAGTTTTCGCACCAGTTACGGCCAGAACGTCCTGCGGCACTCCATCGAGGTCGCCTACATGTGCCAGATCATGGCCGAGGAACTCGGCCTCGACGGCGCGCTCGGACGACGCTGCGGACTGCTCCACGACCTCGGCAAGGCCGTCGACCATGAGGTCGAGGGCGGACATCCCGCCATCGGCGCGGAGATCTGCCGCAAGTTCAACGAGCCGGAGGAAGTCATCAACGCCGTCGCCGGACATCACGGCGACGTCCCGGCCACCACGCCCTACACGCCGCTCGTCACCGCCGCGGACGCCATCAGCGCTTCGCGCCCCGGCGGACGCCGCGAGTCCCTCGAACGCTACATCAAGCGCATGGAGCAACTGGAGGAACTCGCCACCACCATCCCCGGCGTCGCCCAGGCCTACGCCATCCAGGCCGGCCGCGAGGTCCGCGTGATCGTCGACGCCGCCAAGGTGGACGATGCCAATGCCATGCGCATCGCCCGCGAGATCGCCGGCCGCGTCGAACAGGAAATGACCTACCCCGGCGAGGTCAAGGTCACCGTGCTGCGCGAGGTCCGCGCCGTCGAGTACGCCCGCTGACGGGCCGAATCGCCCGAGGCGCGCCGCGGGATGCTCCGCCCGGCTGTTCCGACCCCTCGGTTTCCGAGCGGCAATCCTGACCGTTGGCGCCCGAGAATCGTCCGTTCCCCCCGTTCGACAACCGCCGCTGCGCCTCTAATAATGCCCGCCCATGCGCGGCGGAAACCTGCACACCCGCATCCTGCTCGGACTCGTCCTCGGCGTCGCGATCGGTTTGCCCCTGAACTTCCTCGCCGAGGCCGGCCGACTCGACCCCGCCGTGCCGCGCCGGGCCGCCGCCATCGGAAATGAGGTCGGGACCCTGTTCCTCCGCCTGCTTCAGATGGTCGTCGTCCCGCTCATCATGACCTCGTTGATCTCCGGGGTGACCTCCATCGGCGACTTGCGCCGGCTCGGCCGCGTCGGGCGGATCACCTTCGCGTTCTTCGCGATCTCCGCCCTGCTTGCGCTGGTCGTCGGACTGATCCTCGTCAACGTCATCCGCCCCGGCGACGGCGTCGACCTGGCCGCGCTGAATGAGGGCGCCGGGCCTGCCCCGACCACGGCCCCCGTCGCCGGCGACACCGCCTGGCAGATCGCGTGGAACCAGATCGTGGGGATGATCCCCAGGAACCCCATCGCCGCCGCCGCCGCCGGAGACATGCTTCCCATCATCTTTTTCTCCCTCTTTACCGGCGTCTTCATCAGTCTCACCGGGAGCCGCGCCCGCGACACGCTGACCGCGTTCTTTTCCGCCGCGTTCGAGGTCATGATGCGGATGACGATGTTCGTCATCGAACTCGCGCCGCTCGGCGTGCTCGGCTTCATGGTTTATGCCACCGCGGGCCTGGGCCTGTCGGTGTTCGCGGCCCTCGGCTGGTACATGCTCACCGTCGCCTCCGGGCTGGCGTTTCACCTGTTCGTCACGCTCCCGCTGCTCCTGCGGCTGGTCGCCCGGCGGTCGCCCGTCGCCTTCTTCCGCGCCATGTCCCCGATGATCCTGACCGCCTTCAGCACCGCCAGCAGCAACGCCACACTCCCCGTGACCATGAACTGCGTCGAGCAGCGCGCGGGCATCGGCAACCGAATCTCCTCCTTCGTCCTGCCGCTCGGGGCCACCGTGAACATGAACGGCAGCGCCCTGTATGAATGCGTCGCCGTCCTCTTCATGGCCCAGGCCTACGGCTACTCGCTCGGATTCGAGAAGCAACTGATCGTCGCCTTCACCGCGCTGCTGGTCAGCATCGGCGCGGCCGGCATCCCCCACGCCGGCACCGTCCTGATGTTCATCGTCTGCAACGCCGCCGGCATCCCCGCCGATGCCGTCGGCCTCATCCTCGCGGTCGACCGCGTGCTCGACATGAGCCGCACCGTCGTCAACGTTTTCTCCGACACCGTCGTGTGCGCGGTCGTGGCCCGCTACGATCCGGAACTCGCCGCCGCCCCCGCTCCGTCTTAGCGCCCGATCTCCGTCCGGGCCCCCATCGCCGCCGCTTTGACAGTTCCGCGCGTCCCCGGTCTGCTGTGGGGCATGCCCGATGGGCTTTCAGTCGATCGCACCGCGTGCCGCGACCTCGCGTCCGCCCGCACCCTCGAATGGCTGGTCGCCAACGGCCGCGGCGGCTACGCGATGGGCACCGTCCCCCAACTGCTGGCCCGACGCTATCACGGGCTGCTCGTCGCCGCCGTCCGCCCGCCCACGGATCGCTGGGTCCTGTTGGCGAAGTACGAGGCCGCCGTGATCGCCGCCGATCGCCGCGTCGAACTCGGTACCAACGACTACCCGGGTACGATTCACCCCGAGGGGTACCGCTGCCTCGAATCCTTCCGTCACTCGCCCGTGCCCACCTGGCGGTGGCGCGTCGGCCGGTCGCAGGATTCGGAACGCGGCGAGGTCGTCATCGAGCAGACGCTCTTCCTCGCACACGGGGCCGACACCGTCTTCTCTCAATGGCGGCTGATCGAGGGCGATACTCCGCTCGTCCTCGAGGTCCTGCCCCTGAGCACCTGCCGTCCGTTTCACCGCCTGGCCGGCCGCTTCGATCTCGGCGACCCGGCGATCGACGCCCGCCCGAACGGCTTTTCGATTCGCTGGCCGGGCGATCGTCCGCCGCTCTTCGTGGACTCCAACGGAGCGTTCGACGCGCTGCCCGACTGGTATTACCGGTTCGTCCTGGCCGCGGAGACCGACCGGGGTCTGGACGATCAGCAGGACCTCTTTGCCCCCGGTCCGATCCGCGGCGAACTCTGGCCGGGCGACCGGGACGGGCTGATCGTCGCCGCCTCCACCGCTCCCGTCTCCTGGCGAGATGCCGCCGCCGTCCGCTCCGAAGCCGAACGCCGCCACGCGGCCGCGCCGCTGCCGCCCGAGGTCGACGACCCGCTCGCCGTCGCCCTGGCCCGCGCCGCCGATGACTTCCTCGTCCGGCGCGGCGACGATCAGGGTTCCATCATCGCCGGATATCCCTGGTTCGCCGACTGGGGCCGCGACGCGTTCATTTCCCTGCCCGGCCTCTGCCTCGTGACCGGCCGCTTCGCCGCCGCCCGATCCATCATCGACACGTTCGCAGGACACCTGGCCGACGGACTGATCCCCAATCTCTTTCCCGATTCCGGCGGCCAGCCCGAATACAACACCGTCGACGCCACCCTCTGGTTCATCAACGCCATCGACCGCTACGTCGCCTACACCGGGGACTGGACCGCCGTCGCCGACGGGTGGCTCGACGCCATCGCCGAAGCGCTAGCCGCACATTTCCGCGGCACACGCCACCGCATCGGCGTCGACGCCGACGGCTTACTGGCCGCGGGCGAGCCGGGCGTGCAACTGACGTGGATGGACGCACGCGTCGACGGCCGCGTCGTGACGCCGCGGATCGGCAAGCCCGTCGAAATCAACGCCCTCTGGTACAACGCCCTGCGGATCGCGTCCCGGTTCGCCGAGCGGGGCGGCCGACCCGCCGACGCCGCCCGATGGACCCGCGCCGCAGAATCCGCGCGCGAGGCGTTCAACCGCCGCTTCTGGAACAACGCCGCCGGCTGCTGCTTCGACGTCGTGGACGTCGATCACGTTCCCGGGCGCGACGATCCGGCGATCCGGCCGAATCAGATTCTCGCCCTCGCCCTGACCCATCCCGTCCTCGACGAATCGCGCTGGCCGGCCGTGGTCGGGCGGGTCCGCGAGAAACTCTGGACGCCGCTCGGCCTGCGCACGCTTGATCCCGAACACCCGGACTTCCGCCCCCGCTACCGCGGTGATGCACGGCAGCGCGACGGCGCCTACCACCAGGGCACTGTCTGGCCGTGGCTGCTCGGCCCCTTCGTTTCCGCATATGTCCGTGCGCACGGCCCGGATGCCGCCGCGCGGCGCGCCGCGCGCCGGCTGCTCGACGGCCTCGACGCCCATCTCGTCCAGGCGGGGCTGGGGAGCATCTCCGAAGTCGGGGACGGCGCCCCGCCCCATCTGCCCGGCGGCTGCCCCTGGCAGGCGTGGTCGGTCGCGGAGCCGTTGCGGGCGCTGGTCGAAGACGTGTTCAATCGCGCGCCCCGTTCCCCCGCGGAAACCCGCGCGGCGCCGCGCGATCCGATCTCCGCGGCGATCAGCGGCTGAATCGGGCCGCCGGGCGCTTATCGGCCCCAAACTTCGCTCCGGCCGAACGTTGATCTCGCGGCCGCGCGTGGTATACTGCCCCCTCGTGCCGGCCGGGCCGATCGGCCCGGCCGCGCCAACCGTTGTTAACCCCGGCAGGGTAGGAGGCATCGAATCATGGAGAACGCCGCTGATTTCCCGACCGTCCTCGGTCCCGACGCCCGCTTCAAGGGCGAACTGACCTTCGACAAGGGCGTCCGCATCCTCGGCCAGTTCGAGGGCCACGTCCGCAGCAAGGGCACCCTCCACGTCGCCGACGGCGCCCGCGTCGTCGCGCAGATCGAAGCGGCCAACGTCCGCATCGACGGCGAAGTCAAGGGCAACGTCGTCTGCTCCGAGAAACTCCAACTCGCGGCCACCTGCCGCATCGAGGGCGACCTCCGCGCCACGCGGCTGGAGATGAACGACGGCGCGCAGTTCGTCGGTCACGTCGTCGTCGGAGCGGCCGCCGCCGAGTCCGCGCCGCGGCGCGAAGCCCAGCCCTCCGCGACCCGCGCCCCCGACGCCCCACGGCCGCGGCCCGCGCCCACGCCCGAGCCGATGCCCGTCGCCATGCCGGGCGTCGGTCGGTGAATCCGTACGAAACAGCCGGACGCCGAGGACCAGGATTCGAGGGCAGGACGGGATCGGTCAACCGCCGACGATCAGCGCCGCAACCGGAAAACTCGATTCTCGACACGCGGAACTCGCTGCTCGGTGCGCAGACGCCTCGGCCTGAAACGTCGTGAGAGAGGTTCGCGTCGGGCGGTTGCGCGGCAGGTCGCGAAACCATGCGTCCACTCGACACGCCCCATGTGACACCGCCCGCGGCGGCCCAGCCCGCACGCCGCGTTCCGTCGCCTTCCGCCGTCACCCCCGCGCCGCCAAACGTCCCGCCCGTGCCTAAGCAGGTCACGCCTGCACCTTCAGCCGTCACCCCCGCCCCCAGACCTGTCACCCCCGAACCTTCAGCCGTCACCCCCGCGAACGCGGGGGTCCAGAATCCCCCGCCGCACGATCCGCGCCGGCCGAAACCGGTCGCCTCAGACGGCGTCCGCGGACAAGACGGACCATCCCCGACCGGACTGAAATCAGGCCGCGGCCGTCCCGTCCGCTGTTACCACTGCCACCAGGGCCTCCTCGTTTCGATGAAGGCCCTGTCCGTCTCCTGCCCCAAGTGCCATCACCGGCTCGTGCTCGAGAACCTTCGCGTGCGCGCCCCGCACCCCGGCCGCGAACTGATGACCTGCGGCGACGTGCTCGTCGAGCCCGCCGCCCGCCTGCACCTTCAGCACCTTCACGGCCGAAACGTCCTCATCCTCGGACGCGTCGCGGCCCGCGTCACGGCGCGGCTGACCCTGGAGATCGGCCGAAACGGCTGCGTCGAGGGCGACGTCGAGGCCGCTCGGGTCGTCATCCACGACGGCGCGGTCCTGCGGGGCAACTGCCGCATCGTCCGCCCGCCCGCCGCGCCGCCCGCGCCGCGCCCCGTCCCGCTCGACCCGACCCGCGCTCCGCCTCGCGCGCCCTGACGCCCATGCTTGCCGCCTCGCGGTTTCTTCGCAATGATTCTCAGCGGAGGTGTCCGCCATGCCCCCAGCCAAGGAAGTCCTCGCCGGTCTCGACCCCGCGCCCGTCTGGAATTACTTCGCACAACTCACGGCCATCCCCCGCCCCTCCAAGGACGAAGCCCGCGTCCGCGACTGGGTCCGCAACATCGCCAAACAGCACGGCTGGTCCGCCCGCGAGGACCAGGTCGGAAACGTCGTGTTCACCGTCCCGGCTTCCCCCGGCTTTGAAAAGGCCGACCTGCTCGCCCTCCAGTCGCACCTCGACATGGTCTGCGAGAAGAACAGCGATGTGCAGTTCGACTTCTCGCGCGACCCGCTCAATCTCCGCATCGTCGGCGACGAGGTCCGCGCCACCGGAACCACCCTCGGCGCGGACAACGGCATCGGCGTCTGCGCCATGCTCGCCGTCGCCACCTCGCCCGACCTCCGCCGCCCGCCGCTCGAACTGGTCTTCACCATCGACGAGGAGACCGGCCTCACCGGCGCGGCCGCGATCTCTCCGGAACTCGTCCGCGCCCGACGCATGATCAACCTCGACTCGGAAGAAGACGACATCCTCTACATCGGCTGCGCCGGCGGCCGCACCAGCACCCTTCGCTTCGTCCGGCCGCTCTCGCCCGCGGGGCAGGGCGACGCCGCCGCGACCGTCTCCGTCTCCGGCCTGCGGGGCGGACATTCCGGCGGCGAGATTCATCTCGGCCGCGCGAACTCGAACCGCCTCCTCGCCCGCATCCTTCGCCGCGCGACGTTTCCGCTGCGGGTCGCCTCGTTGGACGGCGGCAACAAGCACAACGCCATCCCGCGCGAGGCGGCCGCGGTCGTGCTCGTCGCCCGCGCCGATCTGCCCAAACTCCGCGCCCTCGCCGAAGCCGCCGTCCGCGAACTCCGCGCCCAGTTCGCCGAGGTCGACGAGGGGCTCGCCTGCACCGTAGCCGACCGGCCCGGCGCGGCCCCTGCCGCCCTCTCGCCCGAGGACTCCGTCGCCCTGCTCGACCTCGTCAACGCCCTGCCCGACGGCGTCCTCGGCATGAGCCGCGCGATCACGGGCCTGGTCGAGACCTCCAACAACGTCGCCGTCGTCGAATCAAAGCCCGCCGACGGCCGCTTCGAGGCCATGATCGTCGCCTCCTCCCGCTCCTCCTCCGCCCCGCACCTGACGGCCGTCCTGGATCAGGTCGCCGCCGCCGCACGGCTGGCCGGCGCGAAAGTCGCCACCGCCGACGGCTACCCCGGCTGGCAGCCCAACCCAAACTCGCCCCTGCTGGAGGTCTGCCGCCGCGTCTATTCGCAGGAGTTCGGCGTCGAGCCGCACGTGACGGCCATCCACGCCGGCCTCGAGTGCGGCGTCATCGGCGAGCGCGTCGGCGGCATGGACATGATCTCGTTCGGCCCCACGATCCGCGCACCGCACTCGCCGGATGAAAACGTCTCGATCAAGTCCGTCCAGAAGTTCTGGCGTTACCTCCGCGCCGTCCTCGCCGCGCTGGCGTAGTTCATACAACCGCCGCTCGCGCCGCGCCGCCCCTGCGCCCCAACGAACTCAACCCCGATCCCCCGCCAGCCAACCGCCTCCCCCGAATTCCAGAATCTCCAATCGACAACCCAAAATGCCTCGCCGCCCTCCCCGATCCGGAACGCCGATCCAGATACCTAATTGGAACGCCTCCGCGCCGCGGATGCACGGCATCCCGGCGCGACGCATTATTTCGCCGCCCGCCTTGGCGGGCGCTTTACCTGCTCGCGGATCCCGCGCGACGCCCCGCCGGGTGGCATGGGCGTCTCGCCCGTGAACGCCGACTCCGCGCGCACCCAAAAAAGGCGTTTCAGGGAAATTCAGGCAATTTCGACTTCGCTCGCGCGCAACCGACTCGCATCGTTCGCCGGCGAGCAATCCCTCGCGGCCGGCCGCCGCGTCACTCTTCGTCCGCCGGCCGGCCGAGCGATTCCAGCAGCGCCCGCGCCGTCGCCAGCAGCGTCGGATGCAGCACGTCCGGGGCGATCTCCGCAAGCGGTTCGAGCACGAACCGCCGCTCGTGCATCAGCGGGTGCGGGACGGTCAGGTCCTCCTCGCCCAGGACCAGGTCGTCGTAGAGCAGCAGGTCGAGGTCGATCGTCCGCGGTCCCCAGCGCTCGGCCCGCCGCCGGTCGAGCGACCGTTCGATCTGCATCAGGACGTGCAGCACCTGCCGCGGACCCAGCCGCGTCCGCAACCGCGCCGCCGCGTTCAGGAACTTCGGCTGGCCGGGCGGGCCGCCCATCGGCTCCGTCTCGTACAGACTCGACGCCGCGTCGACCTCGATCCCCGCCGTCCGGTGCAGCGCGTTGAGCGCGGCGGTGATGTTCTTCTCCCGCGGGCCGAGGTTCGACCCCAGGCCGATATACGCGACGTGCCGCCCGCTCCGCCCGCCGGAACCGCGCGGCCGTCTCCGGGGGGATGATGATGCCTGTCCGGCCATGTCCGGGGTCCGCGGCGCAAGGCCCGTCACCGCCTCGGACAAATAAGGCGACGCGCCTCACGGGGCGCGAGTCTCCGCCGTCCCATGCGGGCGGTCAATGCGCCGGACACCGTCTGGGCGCCGTACGCGGGTTCAGGGACTCTCGTGGGAACGGACGACCTCGATCAGCGAATGAGCGGAATCGGCGGCCAGAAGTTGGCTCAGCGCCTCGTCGTTGATCACCAGCCGGCTGACCCGGGCCAACACCTGAATCTGCTGGCTGGCTTGGTCCACCGGCCCGGCCACAAGCACCACCAGCCGCACGGGATTCCCGTCAATGGCCTCGAAGTCCAGCGGCTCGGACGTGCGGCCCAGGGCGACAACCAGCACCGGGCAGGCGTCGGTTTTTGCGTGCGGGATGGCCAAGCCCCGGCCGACGGCCGTGGTCCGCTGCCGCTCGCGGGCGAGGACGGCCTCGAGCAGCCGGTCGCGGTCGCGCGTCCGGCCGGCCGCATGGATCAGGTCGACCAGTTCGGCGATGACCGCGGGCTTCGAGCCGCCGGCCAGCGGCACCTTCACGAGGGCGGGTTCGAGCAGATCGGACAGCCGCATGGACCGGTTCCCGGAAAGGCACGAAAGCGCGCATCATACGCCCGAATCTCGGGCATCTCAACGGGACTGTTGCCGAAAAAGGCGCGGCGCACGCAGCCGCGCGGCGGTCGTCAGGCCAGCGCCGCCAGCCGAAGCGCCAGGTCGGCCACCCGCATCGAGAACCCCCACTCGTTGTCGTACCACGAAACGAGTTTGAGGACGCGGCCGCGGCCCTTCGGCACGGTCATGGTCCGTCCCGCGTCGAAGATCGAACTGTGCGGGTTGTTGATCACGTCGCTGGAAACGATCGGTTCCTCGCAGTACTGGAGGATGCCCTTGGACCGCGGCTGGGCGGCGGCCTGCCGGAACAGGTCGTTGACCTGTCCGGCCTCGACCTCCGGCTCCAGGGCCACCGTCAGGTCCACCACGCTGCCGTCCATCACCGGCACCCGGAACGCGAAGCCGTCGAGTTGGATGCTCTTCTTCGGCACGACCAGCCCGATCGCCTTCGCCGCCCCCGTGGTCGATGGGATGATGTTCATGGCCGCGGCCCGGGCGCGGTAGAGGTCGTCGCCGTGCACCTGGTCGAGGATCCGCTGGTCGTTGGTGTAGGCGTGGATGGTGGTCATCAGGCCGGCGATGTTCTCGCCGAAGACCCGCGGGTTGTCGGCGAGCACCTTCACCAACGGCGCGAGGCAATTGGTGGTGCAACTGCCATTGGACACGAACGAATGCTCGCGCTTCAGCGCCTCGTCGTTGACGCCCAGGACGATCGTCGCGTCGATCGTGTCCTTCGCGGGGGCCGACAGGATGACCTTTTTCGCGCCGGCCGTGATGTGATCGTCATAGCCGGCCTTGCCCTTGGCCGCGTCGCGGCGGGCCGTGAACACGCCCGTGGCCTCGATCACAACCGTCGCGCCGAGGTCTTTCCACGGCAGGCGGGCCGGGTCTTTCTCGCCGAAGACTCGGAGGGTCTCTCCGTTGACGATCAGGGCGTTGTCGGTGTGGCCGACCTCGCCGGCAAAGGGGCCGTGGACCGTGTCGTACTTGAACAGGTGGGCGTGGACCCGCGGAGGCGGGCCGACGTCGTTGATGCCGACGATTTCGAACTCCGAGCGGCGCGCGGCCATTGCCCGCGCCACCATCCGCCCGATCCGGCCGAAGCCGTTGATCCCGATCCGGACCCTGGCCATTGTTTTTGATCGCTCCTTTCGAGGTCAGTTGCCGAGAACCAGATTCGCTCCGGGTCTGCCCGTCCCCCTTGGACCGCCCGGCCGCGTGCGACGCCGGCTCGCGCAACAATGAACCCTACTGCGGGGGTGCCGTGCGGTCAACGTCGACGAGGCCGCGCGAACGTATCCCCGCCGGATGGGTCAGGGCGAGCAGCCGGCGTTCAGCAGACAGATGACCAGTTCGTCCGTGTCGGCCGAGGTGCGCGAGCCGTCCTTGTTCACGTCGGCCGCGCAGAGTTGCCGCGGAGTGCCCGACCCGGTCGTCATCACGTCGGCGAATAGTTGCAGGTCGTCGCCGTTGACCAGTCCGTTCTCGTCCAGGTCCCCTTCCCGGCAGGTCACGGTGACGTTGAAGCCGGAGGGCAGCATGGCGGACTGTGCGTCGGGGTTGGTGACGATCACGTCATAGGTGCCGCCGTAGGCGCCGGCCAGGTTCAGCGAGCAGGTGATGCGGGCGGGCGTGACGACCGTGACGCCGGTGGCGTTGATGGGCGAGCCGATCCCGTCCGGGACCAATTGCACGCTCGCGCCGCTCTGGAAATTCGCCCCGGCCAGGTCCGTGACGGAGACGATCGTGTCGGTTTCGCCGGCGTCGGGGGTGATGGACGTGATTGTCGGCGCGGGAACGATCTGACTTATCCCGCCCGTAACCAGCAGGGCATAGCCCTGCGGGCCGGTGGGCACGTTCAACGCCCGCACGCGGACCGTCCACGCGCCGACCGGCGGCGACGGGAGGATCACCTGCTCGACGTTGTTGCGGACGTCGCCCGTCCCGCCGGTGATCGAAACCCCGGTCGTGGTGTTGAAGACGTTGCCCAGATAGGGGTTCGCGTTCGGGGCGACGACCTCGAGGTCCAGGTTGTTGATGTAGGCCGGGTTGGCCCCGGACGTGGCGGGCGGTTCGGTCCAGACCAGCGTGACCCGCAGGGTCTGGCCGGATGAGACGACGTTCACCGTTTCGTTCACGACCTGCCCGGTCGTCAGCCCCGTCGCGTTGCGCCGGTCGGCCAGGACGATCTGCGTTCGCGCGTCGCCGGGAAAGAACAGCGCATTGTCAAGCAGGACGCGGCCCCAGCCCTCGGTGTTGCTCGGGTAACCGCTGATGCCGGTCATGTCGACGCAGGCGTTCAACACCGTCGCCTTGACCAGCGCCGCGGTGGGGACAAACGCGTTGGCGGGCGTCGCCGTGCCGGTGGGGTAGTAGCCGTCGGTGTAGTACTGGCGCACCAGCATCGCTGCACCGGCGACGGCCGGCGAGGCCATTGACGTGCCCGTCAGCGCCGCCGTGCCGCAGGTGATGCCGCTGCCGCTGGACGAGTTGGTGCTGCACCCGGGGGCGTAGGCCTCGGGCTTTCGGCGGCCGTCGTTGGTCGGGCCCGCCCCGCCGGAGCAGAAGTTGGCCTGGCTGGGCGTGTCCTGGGACGCGCCGACGGCGATCAGGTTTTTGGCGTTTTCCGGGTTCTTGAGCGTGCTGGTGTTGGTGACGGCGAAGAGAACGAGACTGTCCTCGTTCTGTCGGCAGAAGTTGTCGATGCCGCGGCACAGTCCGTCGTAGGCGACCGTGCCGTCGTTGCCCCAACTGTTGGTGTGGACCCGCGCGCCCTGGTTGTGATGCGTCGTCAGACTCGAGTTGATGGACGCCTCGGATAAGGACGGCGTGGTGTTATAGGCCAGCCGCGCGCCGTACGCGATGCCGCGGGTGTTATCGTTCGCGCCGGCGTCGCCGCAGGCCGTGCCGGCCACGTGCGTGCCATGCTGCCCGTAGCCCGCCGACGTGTTGTACGCGACGATCTTGCGGTGTGACGGACCGATGGGATTGACCGCATCGCGGAACGAGCAGTGATCGCGGTTGACGCGGCTGTCGAGAATGCCGACGATCTGGCCGACGCCCGTGATGCCGTTGTTGTAGCACGGCGTCACGTTCGAGACGTTGCTCTGCACGATCCAGCGCGAGGTGCTGTTCCGCAGGGTGATCTCCGGCGCTTCCTCGATGAACTGCACGGCGGATAGGTCGGCCAGCCGCCCCACGTCGTCGCGCCGCAGCGTCAGGTTCAGCGTCCGGCAGCCGGCGATCTCCTCCGAAAAATGCACGGCCGCGCCGGGCAGGCCCGCGACCGCCGCGCGGAAGGCCGCTTCCGGCTCACCCGCGAACAGCGTGATCGTCACGGCGATGTCGCCGCGATCGACAAGGGCGAGCCGCTCGGCGGTAGAAAAGTTTCGCCGCCCGAGTTCCGGATCGAGTTTCCACGCCCGCTCGTAGGGGCCGAGCCAGCGGACGAACGACAGCCCGGCGAGTCGTTCGGCGGGCCTGTAGCCGTCCGGCAGTTTGACGATGAACGCATTCGACGGCAGGTATTGGCCGAGCGCCACGCCGGCGGCCGCAAGGGCCGCGCGCTGCCCGGCCGCCAGCGGACCGGAGACCTGGATCACGTAATGGCCGGCGCTTGCCGCCGCGGCGAGCGCGCCGGGCCGAACGGCGTGCAGCGACGACTCGGCGGTCGGCTCGACCGTCGCGGCCCGGAGGTACAACGAGGTTTGAGAAAGGTCGCCGAGGACCGCACCCGGCTCAGCGGCCTGCCCGGTCGGGGGCGTGAGCAGACAGGCCAGACTTCCAAACAGAACGATCAGCGCGCCGACGCCGCGATACACTGGAAAGCCCTCGAAACGCCGCATGAACCCGTCCGGACCGCGACGCTCGCGGGCCGAAACTCTTTCCACCACCAGCCGCCCGGAAAGCCCCCGCCGCGGCCGATCGCCTATTCTATCACAAACGGGCGGCCGACCCAAAGCAGGGCACGGGGAGATCGGCATTGCGGCCCGACGCATCGAGGCCCGGCGCGGTTGGGTCGCGGGTCGCTTGTCGGTCAGGACGTGCCGGGTTCCGTCTGTCGCGGACCGCGGCCGGGCTTGGGGCTTGGCGCGGTCGGCAGCGGGCGGAATAATGGCGGTCGTTTCCCACCGATCCGCGGGCCGCGGCTGCCGCAGGGATACGGCTGCCGCAGGAGTCCGCTGATCGCCGGGCAGGAGAGGTGGCTGAGTGGCTTAAAGCGACGGTTTGCTAAACCGTTGTGCGGGCCTAAACCTGCACCGGGGGTTCGAATCCCCCCCTCTCCGTTTTATTTCGAGGCAGTTCACAAGCTTTTGAAACTCGCGGACTTGCAACAGTTTCTCGATTGTTGACTGGCCGACTGCCCTCAAACTGCCCTGCGCCGCGCCGTCGCATGTTTTGAGGTGAAGCGCGGAGTTGATTGTTGCCGCTTTCCTGGAACGAAATCCGAAGCCGGGCAATCACCTTTGCTCGAAACTGGGCGGCGGTAACTCGTGAACGCGCCGAAGCCCAGACCTTCTGGAACGAATTGTTCGAAGTCTTTGGTGTCCGACGCCGGACCGTCGCTTCCTTTGAGGAGCCGGTCCGGAATCTTGGCGGCGAGTACGAGTTCATCGACCTATTCTGGAAAGGTCGGCTGATCGCCGAACACAAATCGCGGGGCGGCAATCTCGCCAAGGCCCATTCTCAAGCGACGGGGTACATTCAAAACCTGCAGAACGAGGGGCGCGGTGAGGAAGTCCCGCGCTACATAATCGTTTCCGACTTCGCCCGCATTGCCCTGCACGATCTGGAACCGGAAGAGGCCCGGCGAGAGTCCATCGAATTTCCGCTCGGTGAACTTCCCGACAACATTCGACGATTCGCATTTGTCGCCGGATACGAGACACATCGCCTCAACGAGGAAGACCCCGCCAACTTCGACGCCACGCAGAAGCTTGCCAATCTCCACGACCGGCTAGAGGACGGCGGCTACGCCGGCCATGACCTTCAGCGTTTCATGGTCCGCGTCTTGTTCTGCCTGTTTGCCGAGGACACCGGCGTCTTCGAGCCTGCGGCATTCACCAATTTCATCCGGCATCGAACGGGCGACGACGGCGCGGATACCGGGGCACAACTCAGCCGGCTGTTCGACGTGCTGAACACGCCGTTGGATCAGCGGCAGCGCAATCTTGACGAAGACCTGGCAGCCCTGCCGTACGTCAACGGCGAACTGTTCGCCGAGCAATTGCGGTTTCCCGACTTCAACCAGGCGATGCGCACCGCGCTGCTCGATTGCTGCAATTTCCGCTGGGAAAAGATCAGTCCCGCGGTCTTCGGCTCGCTCTTCCAGAACATCATGGAGGACCGGGAGCGCCGACAGATCGGAGCGCACTACACATCAGAGCGCGACATCATGAAGCTTGTGCGCTCGCTGTTTCTCGACGAACTGCATCAGCGATTCGCGAATGCGCGAAGAGACCGCCGCGCACTGGCCGCACTTCACCGCGAACTCAGCGAGATGCGTTTCCTCGACCCCGCCTGCGGCTGCGGCAACTTCCTGGTGATCGCCTATCGGGAACTGCGCAGGCTCGAAATGGACGTCATCCAGGCGCGCTTTGGGGACAGTCCGTCCGAGGACGACGTCCGCGCCGAGGCCCGGCTGAACGTCAGCCAGTTCCACGGCATCGAGATCGAGGAATGGCCGGTCCGCATCGCCGAGGTCGCCATGTGGCTCATGGACCACCAGATGAACAATGAGCTGTTCAAGCGCTTCAGCCAGATCAAGCCGACGACGCCGCTCACACGATCGCCGCGTATTGTGCAGACGAACGCGCTGCGTGTGAACTGGAATGACATTCTCCCCGCGGATCGATGCTCGTTCGTGTTCGGCAACCCGCCCTTCGTCGGCAAGAAGGCGCGGAACGCCGAGCAGGTGGCGGACATGAACTCGATTTTCGCCGGCGTCAGGGGCGGCGGCGTGCTGGACTACGTCTGTTGCTGGTATCTCCGCGCCCAGGAATACATGGGGCGACACCCCATCCGCGCGGCGTTCGTGTCCACCAATTCCATCACGCAAGGCGAGCAACCCGGGGTGCTTTGGAGCGAACTGCTTTGTCGGAACGGGCTGACCATACATTTTGCACATCGGACCTTCCCGTGGGAGAGCGAAGCCCGAGGCAAGGCGCACGTGCACGTCGTCATCATCGGTTTCGGGCCCGGCGCGCGGACCGTCAGGCGCCTTTGGGAACACGGCGTGGACGGCGACCGTTCAACATGCGCTGAGGTCGCTAACATCAACCCCTACCTTGTGGCGGGCCCCGACGTTCTGCTGCGAAGCCGCGAGCAACCCATTTCGGACGTGCCGGAAATGGTCTTCGGCAACATGCCGAACGACGACGGCAACCTGATCCTGACCGATGATGAGCGCCAGGAGATCATCGCATCGGACAGGCGTGTTGCGCCTTACATCAAGCCGCTGGTCAGCGCGAAGGAATACCTGCACGGGGTGAAACGGTGGTGCCTTTGGCTCGAGGACGCTTCCGCGGACGTGATTCGCGGCTCCGCTGAACTCCGCGCGCGGGTAGGAAATGTCCGGCGATTCCGGGCCATCAGCCCGCGCGCGACTACCCGCGTACTGGCGAAGTATCCCACCATCTTCGGCGAGATTCGCCAGCCGCGGTCGCGCTACGTCCTCGTGCCGCGACACAGCTCGGAGCATCGCCCCTATATTCCGCTGAGCTACTTTTCGCCACAGCACATCGTCCACGACAGTTGCCTGTTCGTGCCGCGAGCGACGCTCTATCACTTCGGCGTCCTTCATTCGGCCATGCACATGGCGTGGGTGCGTCAGGTCTGCGGGCGCATCAAGTCGGACTATCGCTATTCCGCCAAACTGGTCTACAACAACGTTCCCTGGCCGCAAGGCGTGACGGACGCGCAGCGTGAACGTGTGGAGTCCGCGGCGCAAGGCGTGCTGGACGCACGGGGGCAGTTTCCAGACGCGACGCTGGCGGATCTATACGACCCCAACACCATGCCGCCCGCGCTGCGCCGAGCCCATGACGCGCTCGATCGCGCCGTCGATCGGTGCTACCGCGCCCAACCCTTCACGTCAGAGCGTCAACGGTTGGAGTACCTTTTCGCTCTTTACGAGCGACTTGTCGCGCCGCTGACACCACCGCCACGTCGTCGCGCGCGCAACCGTCATCGCGACTGAAAGGTCCAGCCAGCCTGGGTTGTTTTGCGAAACTGCCCTCAAAATACATCACGAGTCGACAAAAAACCTTGGAGGAACAGGACATCGGCGAGACGCGCGAAGCCGTTGGCGCTTCGGAGGTTGGGCGATAAACCTGGCGCGCGGCGGAGGTTCAGAAAACGAGGGAGATTGAATCCCCCCTTTCCGATCGATTCGCCACAAGATTCTGGACGACGCCGTCATCAATCACGGATGCGGGCCACGTTTCGCGGCGGCGCGGGACGGGGCGTTGGCGATAGAATGCCCCGGCGGTGACGGACCTATTTGCGTTCATCCTGGGGCTATTGGCCGGCGGGGCGCTCGGGTGGCTGTGGGCGACGAGCCGGGCCCGGGCCGACGCGGCGACCGGGAGCGCCGCGCTGCGCGACCGGGCGACGGCCGCCGAGACCACCGCCCGGGAGGTGCGCCACCAACTTGACGCCCGCGAGGCGGACCTCACGGCGGTCCGCGAACAACTGGCGACGACGCGGCAGTCGCTCGTGGCGGCCGAGACGCGCCACCAGGCCGCCGTGCAGCACTTCGAGGAGCAGAAGCGCCTGCTGGACGAAGCCCGAGCGAAACTGGCCGACACGTTCAAGGCGTTGTCGGCGGAGGCACTAAAGGTCAACAGCGAGACCTTCGTCCGGCAGGCGGAGGAGCGGATCAAGCCGCTGAAGGAGGCGCTGGAGAAATACGAAACGCAGGTGAAGGAACTGGAGAAGGCCCGCGTCGGCGCGTACGAGGGCATCCGGGAGCAGATGAAGTCGATCGGAGACGCGCACCGGCAACTCCAGCAGCAGACCGGAAAACTGGTGACCGCGCTGCGCGCCCCGCAGGTCCGCGGCCGCTGGGGGGAACTCACGCTGCGAAACGTCGTCGAACTGGCCGGGATGTCGGCCCACTGCGACTTTCGGGAGCAGCCGTCGGTCGATACCGACGAGGGACTGCTCCGTCCGGACATGCTCGTCCACCTGCCCGGGAACCGCACGCTTGTCGTCGACTCCAAGACGCCGCTGGAGGACTACCTGTCGGCCGTCGAGGCCGGCGACGAAGAGTCGCGGGCCGAACATCTTCGCCGACACGCCGCCGCCACGCGCAAACACCTCCAGCAATTGTCGGGCAAGGCGTACTGGAGCCGGCTGCCGGCGACGCCGGAGTTCGTGGTGATGTTCATTCCGGGGGAGTCGTTCTTCGCCGCCGCGCTGGAGCAGGAACGATCGCTGATCGAGGAGGGAATCGAGGCCCGCGTGATCCTCGCGACGCCGACGACGCTGGTCGCCCTGTTGCGGACGGTGGCGTATTCGTGGCAGCAGCAGCAGATGGTCGAGAATGCGGAGCAGATCGCACGTCAGGCGCGCCTGCTCTACGAGCGCGTGCAGACCTTCGCAGAGCACATCGAGAAGATCGGGCGCGAACTGGGCGGCGCCGTCCAGGCCTACAACGCCGCGATCCGCTCGTGGCAGAGCCGAGTCCTGCCGGCCGGTCGAAACCTCGCTGCGCTCGGCGCGGTGACGGGGGCTGAGGTTTTCTCCGATCCGGGAACCATCGACGTCCTTCCGGCGGTCGCGGCCGGCACCCCGCCCGGCGACGAATAACCTCGACCAACGTGGTGCGCTGATCCAGGGACGGGCAAAAGTACCCACTTCTTCCACCCCTCTTTCCAGCCGGCTTGCCCGAGAATGGGCATTCATCACGGGCGCGGCTGTCATCTCAATCGATCCTTATTTGAAGCGTAACCTATTGTGTTTAAGTGTCTTGTGCCGCACAAACGGCTCATATCGCGGGTGCGAAAACGCTCTGGCACGGTTCATGCTACTAGTCGGGGTGAGCCAAGCCGTCGCGGTCGCTCGACGACTCGCAGGCCCGTGACGCTGGCGGCGACAATCCGGCAGGCAGGGAAGCCGCGGCCGGCAGACATATGACGGCGATGGGCGGTGCCCGGGCCTCGGATCGGCCGCTGGGTATCGGAAAACGCCCGGCACCCCCCGAGCCGTCCTGACTGGAGGAATAGATGTGCTACTGCCCCTAGGAGATTGGATCACCGTGATCTGATCCCTAGTAATGAGTGTGCCAGGCCCATTTTTATGGGTCGGTTGTCAGGGCGGGTCTGAGTGCGAGGCAGGCCCGCCCAATTTTTTTTTACATCCCCCATTTCCTATGCCCGCACGCGCCGGATCGCAGGTTTCCCGACCCCCGGAATGCCGGACGCGCCGCGTTGCTTTTCGCGCCGGATCGATCCATACTGGCCCCCCTTTGCGGTCCCCGCGGGAGTAAGGTCCATGTACGCGATCGTCGAAGATGGCGGCAAGCAATACCGGGTCGAACCCGGCCAGACGCTTTTCCTCGAACTGCACAACCTTTCGGAAGGGACCCCTACGCTCACGCTGGACCGCGTGCTGATGATCGGCGGCGAGACGTGCCGGATCGGCCAGCCCCTTGTTCCGGGCGCGCGCGTCACCGCACGGGTGGTCGGCGAGGTGAAGGCGCCGAAACTGTTCATCACGAAGTTTCGCCGCCGCAAGGGCTATCGCCTCCGACAGGGCCACCGGCAGCGGCATCTGAAGGTCACCATCGACGCCATCGAGGGCTGATGTACGAGCCGGCGGCGCGCGACGCCGGCGGAGCGCGTATGGCACGATGCGGGCGGGCGGTGCTGGCCGCGGCGCTGTTGGGGTCGTGGAGCGGACCGGGCCCGGCAGCGGCCGACGGCGAAAACGCCGCGACCGCGCCGGCATTGATCCGCCTCGCGCCGCGGATCGCTTCCGCGCCGCGCTACTACACCGTCATCTACGAACTGAACAAGTCGAATCTCACGCCGCTGATGCCGCAGCCGCTGCTCACGTCCGAGGTTCGCGAGTGGTGGATCGTCCAGACGCCCGTGCGCTCGGAAACGACGGACAACCGCCCAGACGGGCCGGCCGCCGCGCGCTGGAAGATCGACCGGGTGCAGGCGGTCCGCCGGGAGATGAACCAGGAGCAACGGTTCGACTCGCTGCGCGGCTCCGCGGCGGGCACGGACGCCTCGGCCCTGCGGGCGTGGGTGGGCCGGGAGATCGAAATCCTGCCGGACCCGGCCGGAGGCCTGCGCGTCGCAGGTGTCGCGTCGACAACGCGGCCGGTCGCGCCGCCGGCGTTCGCGGCCGGGGCCCGGTTCGACCCGGTCAGCGAAGAGGATTTCCGGCTCCTGGCCGAGGAGGTGTTTCGCTCGGGGCTGCCGCCGGAGCCGGTGGAGGTGGGGGCATCCTGGAGCCGGACGCGGCCGACGCGGCGGGACGTCTACGGCGAGTTCGGCGGTACGATCGAGTACACGCTGACCAAAATGGAATCGGGCCGAAGGAGGATCGCCACCGTCGAGTTCGAGGGGCTGCTGACGCTGACGCCGGCGCCGTCCCCGCCGACGGCCGGCGACACGCGGCGGCATGATCTGCGGCGCGGCGAGTACTACGGCGTGCTGCAGTACGATCTCGACGCCGGCGAAATAGTCGCGTTCGAGTCGACGGAGGCCGTCCAACTCGACCTGACGCTGTCCTCCCCGCCGCGGCGGGCCACGACCGGGCCGTCCTCGAAGCCCGCCCGGCCGCCGCCCACCTACACCTTCAAGATCGACGAGCGCCGAACGCTGCGGGTGACGGCCAGTCCCGATGCGCCGCCGCGACCGATTGTCGTGACACCCGACGCCCCCGCCCGCCCGCCGGCAGCGCATTCGAGGGCCGCGGCCGGGGCATCCACGACTCGTCCTTCCGATACGATTCGAGTGCTGCCGACGACGGTCCCGGTTCAGCCGGTTCCCTGATGCGTTTCGATATCGAGACGGATCAAGGCGGCGGCACAGACGGACACCGTCGCGTCCGCCATTCAGAACTGGGGCGGCGTGACCTCGGGGCGCATGGGCGTAACGGGGGCTTGCTCGCCTTCGGAGGTCCTGGTCCGCACGAAGCCGACCCGCTGCTCGATCTCGTCGGGACGGAACCAGCGCAGGCGACCGGCCAGGACCCGCTGCATGTAGAGTTGCGTGTTAACCTGAGTAAAGGCGCCTGATTCAACCGCGTCCTGCCGGAGGGGCTGCACGTCAACCAGTTCGGCGACGATCCAATAGCGAATCTTCGGAAGGGCAAACAGGTGGACCGCGCGGGCCGGGCCGGTGCTGGGCGACGCGGCGGGCTCGATGCCGGTCGGCGACGACGGTGCGACGTCCGGGGGCGTGAAGGCGGGCGAGGCCATCTCGAAGCAGCGGTCCACAAACTCCTCGTTGCGGCCGCCGACCTCCATCAGAAACGGTCCGCGGAGGTCCGGCCCGCCGCTCCGCAGCGACTGAAGATACGCGTCTCGGTCGGCCGACTCGGAGAGCAACTCGCGTCGCGGAAACGGTCCGACGAGTTTGGGCTGCGTCGCGCCGAGATATTTCGCATCGGAGAGGTCCGGCGCAGCGGCGAAGGCGGCTTCGATGCCCAGGTTGCGGGCTTCCGCGTAGAACGACCGCGCGCGGGCCTCGGCCGCGACCAGGCCCTTTTGTTCCCGCACGTCGGAGGCGACGCGCTCGCGGACCTCGTCAAGCGATGTCGGCGAGGCGGGCTCGCGCGTCTCGACGACGCGAAACAGGAACGCCCCCATCGGCTGATCCGGCGCCGGGGCATAGAGGGGGGCGTCGGGGGTCTGGTACAGCGCCAGGCGCGGGGCCGTCTCCCCCGCGGCGGCGGCATCGAAGAAACCCGGCACGCGGAAGGCGTACTCGGCGAACGTCAGCCGGTCGCGGGCCTCGCCCACCGTCACCGCCATGCCCAGCCCCTCCTCGCGCCGCGCGTCTGCCGCCGTCAGCAGTTCGGTCCGCCGAAACGTCAGCGGCACAGCGTATTTGCGGGCCAGGGTCTCACAGGCCTTTGAGAGATAGTCCGGAGCGCGGACCTCGTCGGGCGGCCTCTTGTACCCGTCCGGCCCGGGGGACTGACCCAGCCACGGTCGGGCCAATTCGGCGGCAATCCGCTCCATCGCCTCGCGGATGCGCCGAACCGCGGTTTCGCGTTTCATGCGCTCCTCGATGCGCGGCCGGGCCTCCTCGAACGTCATCGGGACGGCGACGATTTCCGGCTTGGCGGGCTGGGTGGCGGCGGCGGTGGCCGTGGGCTGGGTCTGCGGCGCGCGCAGTTCATGCCGCTGGTATTCGGGCTGGTTGCGGTTGCGGCGGTAGTAGCGTCGGAGTTCGTCGTCACCCGGGACGATCTTCTCCGCGACGTCGGCCACGCGGACGGAGAGGACCTCTACGCGGAGGCGTCGGGGCCATTTGTAGCCAAAGCCGTCCGGGCTGTCCTGCGGGTAAACGTCCCGGTAGCGTTCGAATTGTTCGGCGAGTTCGGCGTCCGGGGGAACGTAGGCGTCGTCCATGAAGTCGACGCCCCGGAAGGTAATGATCCGGACCTGGATTCTGTCGCGCGTGTCGCGCAACACGTGCCGGATCTGCCGCTCTGAGGGACCGGCATAGGTCGTGGCGATGGAAGCCAGACGCATGATCCGCACGTAGTCGGCAATCGCGGCGCGGATGTGCGCGAGAGAGACCTGCATCCGGTTGCGGATGCCGTCGAGCCGCCAACCGGCGACCTGCTGGCCGCGGAGGAACTCGTCGACGTCGGATTCGGTGGCGATCATGCCCGCGCGCTTCGCCTCCTCGCTGAGCAGGTGCCAATGTTCGACCCGCAGCGGGGCGCTTTCCGCATCCAGGAAGACGTTTGGATTCCGCCAGGGCACCTCGAGGGCCTCGAGAATCGCGACGGTGGCCTGGGTGCCCACCAGGTCGCGGTTGCGGATTTCGGCCCCGAACGCCGACCCGATGACGAAGCGGGCCGGGTCGGGCATGAGGAAGTCCCGCAGCGGCTCGCCGATCAGCCACGAGACGAGGATCAGCGCGGTGACGATCGCCAGCAACTGGCGGTTGTATTTGCGCAGCCATTTCATCATGGCGCGGTCGGCTCCCGGGGGAAGAATGGGCCGTCTTTGCCCCGCCGGAGCGGGCGCTCCCGCACCGGCGAAGCGCGGAAGTATATCGTCCGCCGACGCGGCCGCAACGAAGGCCGGCGCGTCGATCCGGGCGGTGAGCGGGCGTCGGTCGCGCCGACCCTGGGACAGTCGCGTGATGCGGGCGTACAATGTTCGCATAGTCCTGCCCAGAGACCCCCGAGATGCACGCAATCGGCGGAGCATGGCTTCTGACGATTCTCGCCACCGCGGCCGGGCAGGCCCCGCAGCCGAACGAGGCGGGACCAACATCCTCGCTGTTCCAGGTCGCCGGGCGCATCACGCGCGTCGGGCTGGGCGGGAGCGGTGCGCCCCTGATCCGGACGGGGGAGTGGTCTTTCGTCGAGGTAGAACTCGCGACGCGCGGCGGCGGGGCGTTCACCGGCCTGCTCGAAGTGCGGCAGGCCGACCTCGACGGCGACCTCGCGCGGTACCAGGCGCGCGTGGCCCTCGCGCCGAACGCCGGGCCGCGAACCTACCGCGTCTATTTCGTCCCGGACGGGCGCGGCGCGACCGACGCGGTGCGGGTGCGGCTGCTCGATGAATCCGGCCGCGTCCGGCCGATCACCGACGAGAGCGCCGCAGGACAAACGCCCGCTTCGACCCGGAATGAACTGGTCTCCAGCCCGCTGACGCCGATCGACTCCGAGATACGGCTGATCGCGGACCTCTCGTCGCCGCCCGTGGCATTGCTCGGCTACGTCCCCCCGCGCCGCGACCCCAGCGGTCGTCTGGCCGACGACACCGGTGCATGGCGGACGATTCGGCTGGACGCCCGGAGCGTGCCGGACTCGGGGCGCGGACTGGAGCCGGTGGACGCGATCGTCTGGGACGACGCCGACCCTGCCTCGCTCAGCCCGGCGCAGGTCGACGCGCTGACGGACTGGGTGCGTCACGGCGGACGGCTCGTGCTGACGGCGGGCCGGAACTGGCAGACGCTGAACGGGCCGTTGCTGTCGCACCTGCTTCCGGCGCGGATCGAGGAGACGATCCGGGTCGACGAACTCCAGGAATTCGCGGGCAAGATCGTTCGTGATGACGCCTGTGACCTGGCCGCGTACTACAAGAATCATCCGGTCGTGCGGTGCAGGATGAAGCCGCGGCCTGAATCGCTTCCGATCCCGTCGGACCCGCAGCGGCTGGCGGGGCTGGATCCGGCGGCCTACCGCCGCCCCTACGGACGGGGGATGGTCGTTCTCGTGGGCGCATCGCTGCGGGACCTGCTGGCGCCCATCCCGCTGCCGCGGTCGGAGCCGCCCGAATCCGCCGGCAACCAGCCCGATCCCGAGGCCGATATCCGCGCCGCGGCGCGCGCGGCCCGCGCGGACCTTCTTCGGGTGCTGCTCGGCGTACCGGACGGCCGCGGGCGGACGTCACCCGGGCTGACGACGGTGGATCTCTTTGACCGTCTGCGGGCGACGATCGGATTTCAGGCATCCGGCGCGCTCTATCTCTTGACGGCGGTGGTCTTCGCCACGGCGTATACGACGGGCGCGACGATCGGCTCGTGGTGGTGGCTGCGTCGGCGGCGGCTGCTGCATCACGGCTGGACGGCGTTCACCCTGTGCGCGCTGGCGGGCAGCGCCGCCGGCGGATTGTTCCTCGGGTCGCTGCGCGGCGTCCGGATGCGGATCGAACAGGCGACGGTCGTCGACGGCGTTGCCAACAGCGTGCTCGCCTCGGCTTATGCCCTTTTCGGAGTCAAGACTCCCGCGCACCAGGCGTTGAGTCTCCGCCTGCCCACGGTCGGACTGGGCGACGACGGCGGAGAGTCGCGCGGCGTGATTCGGACGGTGCCCAACCCGGGATCGGAATGGTTCGCGGAGCCGACCTTCGCCACGCCCGAGTCATACCTCTGCTCCTCCGACGGGACAGTGATCGACCGCTGGCCTGTACGGGCGACCCTCAAGCAGGTCGAGGGACAGTGGGAAGGGGCGCTGCCCGGACGGCTGGAGGCCCGCCTGGTCCTGGCGGAAGCGACGTCGTCCGACGGCCGCATTGAATACCCGGCGACCGGGACGTTCATCCGCAACCGCCTCGGGGTCGATCTGCGCCGGTGCGTGCTGCTCAAGACCAGTTCGGAGACCGCGGTGGACCCGGCCCGAATCGAATGCCACGAACTCGGCGACCTGCCCGCCCGCGGGGCCGGCGCGGAACTGGACGAGGGCGATCTGCGGCGGCTGTTCGTACGGCCCGCCGGGCAGCGCCCGGATGGGGACGGTTCGGGGCCGGCGGACGCCCTCGCGGCCGACTCCGCCGAGGTATTCCTTAACGCCAGCGAACTCCCCACGCTGGCGACGACGATGACCAAGTGGGCGGCGAATACCGAAGGTCTCATGGCCCTGACGACGCTGGCGCGGCCCGGCGCCGCCACCGCCACGGGCCGCCGGTTCCAGGCCGAGCAGGCCCTCTTGATGCTCTCCGCGCACAGTCTGTTGCCGTATGCGGAGACGGGCGCGGAGCGTCGGTCGAGTTTTCGGGCGGGGCACGGACGGCGGCTCGACCGCATGGCGGCCCTGACGCGCGATACGGCCCTGCTGTTCGGGTTCGCCGACGACCCGTCGCCCGTGTCGCTGCACGTCGATGGTGCACCGCCGTCGGCCGTCGCCGGTTGGACGGCCTACCGCTTCGTGCTGCCGGTCGAGCGGCGAGGCGCTTCGCGGCATCCGAATGGTTCGTGAAATGGTCGCCTGCGTCAAAGACTCGCGTCGTTTCCGGTGCGGGGTCGGACCGCCGGCGGGGACATTCCCGGGTTGATCGGCCGATGATGATCCAGACGCTCAACCTGACCAAGCGTTACGGCAAGTTGGTGGCGCTGTCGAACCTGAACCTGAACATCGGGGAGGGCGAGTGCTTCGGATACATCGGGCCGAACGGGGCGGGCAAAACGACCACGATCCGCATCCTGGCCACGCTGCTGCAACCGACCTGGGGCGAGGCGAAGGTGTGCGGACTGACGGTGGGGTACGAGTCGCGGAAGATCCGCCCCCTGATCGGCTATGTGCCCGACTATTTCGGCGCGTACGAGGACATGGTGGTTCAGGAGTATCTCGAGTTCTTCGCGTCGGCCTACCACATCGTCGGGAAGCAGCGGGTGCGGGTCGTCGGCGACGTGCTGGAACTGACTGACTTGGCGCACAAATCCGACGCGCTGGTGAACTCGCTGTCACGCGGGATGCAGCAGCGGCTGAGCGTGGCCCGCGTGCTGCTGCACGATCCGAAGGTGCTGCTGCTGGACGAGCCGGCCAGCGGGCTGGATCCGCGGGCGCGGATCGAGATGCGCGAGTTGCTCAAGGAACTGCGGCGGATGGGCAAGACGATCCTGATCAGTTCGCACATCCTTCCGGAACTGGCCGACCTGTGCAGCAGCGTGGGAGTCCTCGAGCGCGGTGAGTTGATCTTCCAGGGATCGATCGATGAAATCATCCGCCGGGCGAAGATGGGCACGCGGGTGGAGATTCAGGTCGCCGCCGACGCGGCGCGGGCCGAAGAGGTGCTCCGCGGGGTCGACGGTGTGCGCGAGGTGGGCACGAGCAACGGACGGATCGTCGTGGACCTGGAACGCGAGACGCACGATTTTTCGTTTCTGGCGGCTGCGCTGCTGGCGGCGAATGTGCCGCTGCGCGAGTTGCGCGAGGAACAGGTAAACCTCGAGACGGCATTCATGCGGCTGACGAAGGGCGTCGTGCAGTAGCAGGCGGAGGCGACGCGTTGTCCCGCCTCGGGCCGAGGGAGAACACCGTGATGACCGTGAACCGATCGACTCGAAAGGCATGGATGAAGTTTGCCCTACCGTTCGCGGCGGTCCTGGCCGCGGCCCCGGCGATGACGGGCCGGGCGGCGGGCGAGCCGGACCCGGCCGCACCCGCCCCCACGTCGTCGCCCGCGCTGGACTTCGAGATGCCGTCGACGCAGGTGGAGATGAAGGCGACGGAACTCGGCGTGCGGTTCACGCCCGGAATGGCCCGGGCCATCGCGTCGCAGTTGTCGCGCCAGATGCAGAGCGAATACACGCTTACCGACGAACAGACCCGCGAATGCCGCGAGATCGTCGGGCGGAATCTGATGAAACTCGCCCAGGACACGCAGCGCGCCGGCCGTGAATCGATCGAACTGCTCATGGAGAGCATGATCGCCAACGACGGAAACATGCCGCGCGCGGACGCACAGCGGTGGGCGAAGGTATCGCGGCCCGTGGTCGAGGACGTCAAGAAGTTCATGATGACCACGGCGTCGCAGTGCGGGAAGGTGATGACGTTGTCGCAGCGGCTGAAACTGACGGCGGAGATGGCCGCCGTGTCCGCGGGATTCGTGGTGTTCGAGGAGCGTATGAACCGCTGGGAACAGGGCGGGGCGCCGGAGTTCGCCAACCCGTTCTTCGAGGGCGGGCGGGGCGAGCGGCGGTCGGCGCCGAGCGCGGACGGGTCGGAAGAACGAGCGGAGTTGCGCCGGGCGCGTCAGCGCGCGGAGCGGCGCATGGAGTGGGAAACGGGGGTCGAGCGCCGCTGGAATGAGTACGTCGAGGCGGCGATCACCTATTACGGCTTCGACGAAAAACAGACTACTTCGGCCCGCGCTATTGTCCGTCAGGCACTGGAACAGGCCCGGGCGGTGCGGACGGACGAATGGCAGGAGCGGTTCAAACTCAACCGGACAACGGCATCGCTCAGCCAGCGGCTGCCCCGCGCCGCGCGCGAGGGGCCGTGGATGTGGCAGTTGGACCGTGAGTACGAGGAGTTGCTGAAACCCTTGCAGGAGATCGGCCGCGACCTGCGCGCCCGCATCGACGATCTGGCCGACTCCGCGCAGCGGGAGCGGGCGCGTTCGGGCTCGCGCGACGAACTGGGCCGCACGGGGCTGTCGCTGCCGCCGGCGTGAGAACGTCGATGCGGAATGGGCCGCGGGACCTTCCACGCGAAGCGCGCGGCGTCGGCAGGCGCTCGTGGCGGCCGGAACGCTCGCTCACGCGTCGCGTCTCGTGAGGCGATGACCGGCCTCGCGCCACGCTGGCGCGGTGATCCTGCTGACTCGCACACCGGCAACGCCGGGACGCGAACGAGACAACGGACAACCGCACGATGGCTGTTCTCGCCTTCCTGTCGGACGTGGGACGATGGTTCTGGCGGCTCGTGCCGGCCAATCCGATCCTCGTGCGCGTGGTGTTTGCGAGCGGTCGGCGGCTGCGGCACCTCTACATCCGCCTGGGCTACCTCGGCATCCTGGCCGTCATCGTTCTGTTCGGCGTAGTGTGGAACCAGTCACAGACGGCGTCGCTGTCCGTCCTGGCCAAGAACGCCACGCAGGTGTTCGAGGCGGTCTCCATCGTTCAATTGCTCATGGTCTGCGTGCTCGCGCCGGTCTTCGCCGCCGGTGCGATCACGCAGGAAAAGGACTCGCAGACCTACGGCATCCTGCTCTCCACGCCGCTGACCAGCGCCCAGATCGTCTTCGGCTCCCTGCTCAGCCGCCTCTATTTCGTGTTCGTCCTGCTGCTGGCCGGGGTCCCCCTGCTCTGCCTGCTCATGGTCTACGGCGGCGTGACGGGGCGGGAGATCGGGCTGTCGATCGCGCTGTGCGCGGCCACGGCGGCGCTGACCGCGTCGATCGCGATTGCGCTGAGCGTCATCAAGATCGGAACCGGCCGGACGATCCTGTCGTTTTACATGATGATCGCAGTCTATTTTTTCTCGCTGTGGGCGCTGGCGGGTTTTCCGTTCTTCCAGGTTCCGCAGGAATTCGCGCCCGACGGGGCCGGCGGGCGGATGAGTTGGCTGGCGGGCTTTCACCCCGTGTTGGCGCTCTGGGTCGTACTGAACAAGACCCCGGCCCCCGACCTGCCGACGGTCGCTCACCAGGGCCTGACGATCCGGTACCTGCTTGCGTATCCGGCCCAGACGTATGTCGCGTGGTCCACGGCCGCCGCGGCGCTCATCGCCGCGCTGAGCGTCTTCTTTGTTCGTCGCGGGGCGAAGGTGGGGGAGCAGAAACTGGTCGATCGGCTGTTGGGCGGCTGGTGGCGGCGGGGCGACGCCGGCGTGACGCGCCGGCCCCGCCACGTCTGGTCCAACCCGGTCGCCTGGCGCGAGGCGAAGACCAAGGCGGCCGCCGGAGCGGGAGGATGGATGCGGATCGGGCTGGTCCTTGCCGGACTGACTGCGGCCTCGGCGCTGTTGACGGCCTACGCGCGGGGCCTGCCCGCGGCGGACACGCGCACGTGGCTGGAGGGCATCATTCTGATCGAGGTGGGGCTGGCGTTGTTCGTCGTCACGGCGACCGCCGCGACGTCGATGACGCGCGAGCGGGAGGCGAACACGCTGGAACTCCTGCTGGTGACGCCGCTGGAATGCCGCGATCTGCTGTGGGGCAAGATTCGCGGACTGGTGACCTTCGCGCTGCCGATGCTCGCCCTGCCCGCGCTGACGATGGCGCTGTTCGTGCTGTACGACGCGCTGAGCGGTCTCGGACGACGCCCGCAAGGTCCGCTGGTCCACGCTGAGGCGCTGCTGACGCTGCCGGTGCTGCTGGTCTCATTCGCGGCCCTGGCCTGCATGGTGGCCGTGAGGACTTCGATCCAGCACCGGCGCACGGCGGTCGCGGTGCTCCTGAGCGTCGGCATCGTGGTCTTCGTGTTCGCGCTGCCCTCGAGTTGTTTCTTTGCAGTGCGGACGGCGAGTTCCGCCGCCGGCGCGGCCTTTGCGCCGCTCAGTCCGCTGCCGGCGGTGATGCTGGCCGTGGCACCCGAACACCACCTGGAGGCCGCGCGGGCGGCGGCCCTCACGGCAGCCGAGAAGACCCAGGTGCGATGGATCGCCGCGGTTGCCAGTTTCGCCGCGGCGGGGGTCTATCTCGGCATCGCGGCGCTGATTCATTCCCAGTCGATCCGCCGCTTTGACCTGATCATCCGCAGACAGTCGACCTGACGATGCTGGATCGACTGGTCGACGCCCCGGCACCAACGGAGCATTCACCCCGGGTGCTGCCGATGGCCCTGAGATTCGACCCTGCGAGGGTCGAATGGAGGCCACGAGCGGGGACCAAAAAAAAAGGACCGACCGTGGCGCAGCCGGAACGGCGGCGACACGGTCAGCCGTGGGGTGCCTGAACTACTGCTGGCCGCGCACCAGGCGATCGGCCAGTTCCTGGTCGATGCGGCGGCGCTGGGCGATGAGTTCGCTGGTGGCCAGGCCGGCGAGTTCGGAGATGCTGCGTGCGGGCCGGCCGCGGCGACGTCCGGGCGGACGGCCGGGCGCCCGTCCGCCGCGCCGCCGGCGCGCGAGCGCCGCGCGAATTCTGGACGCATGCCGCGCGCGTCGCGCGGGGGTCCACGCCGAGCCGGATGCCGGACCGGACTTTCTGCCGGCGCGCCTTCGGCCTGTGCCCTTTGCGGCGCGATAGGCGGCCCAACGCCGTTTTGCGGCCCTGCTGATCGCGCGTCTGGCCGCCGGACTGAGTACACGCTTTGCCATGTCTGAAACTCCCTGTACGTTAACTCTGGTCGCAACTCACTGTGATTGGACCACGAGTCATTGTCTGCGCCGGCTGCACGGTGTCAAGGCCCCCGTGCATGTCATTGGAGATCGACCGAATGATGCCACAGGCAATTCAGAGGGATAGCGCGAGTACTGCGGCGGCGCGGCCGGCATTCAGTTGACGGTCGTACCGACGGCAGTGCGCTTGTGTGGTCTTCCGCGGCGCGAGTCGGTCGCCAGGGCGTCGAGATACTCACCCGCCTGTCGAAACGGCTCCGCGTGGGCCACGGCCAGGCGGGCCAGATCGGGCGCGGCGGTGCAGCATCCACCTGAGTCGGACGCGCGGTGTTGAGAATCAAGGTAGCCCCATGCGCGGCCGCACAGGTCGTTAAAATCGGAAAAACGGGGCACCGTGCGTCCGCGTCGACGATAATAGTAGCGAATCCCTTTCCAGATCGCGGCGTTGGCGACCCACGCCCGCGTCTTGAGCGGCCACGCCCGCAGCCGACGCAGCATGGACCGCGGGGAGTAGAACTCGGCGAAGGCGGCCATCTGGGCGTGGCGGAGTTGGGTCGGGGAAATCTTCCGGGGGGCATACACCACGCTCGCGCCGTTGTAACGATCCCAATTCCAGTCGGTGATCCGCTTCTGGCGGACGTACTCACTCCAGACCTCCGTTCCCGGGTAGGGGGTGAGGATCGGGTAGCAACTCATGCACAGGTTCATCCGCTGCGCGAACCGGCAGGCATTCATGAGGTCGCGCCAGTCGTCGTGGTCGAAGCCGAAGATGAACGCGCCCCAGAGACTGATTCCGTGCGACTGAATTCTGCGAATGCGCCACTCGTAGGTGTCGGCCTTGACGAAGCGCTTTCCCGCCTCGCTGAGCGTATCCTGTTTGCGCGACTCCAGCCCCAGAATCAGCCCCACGCACCCCGACCGGCGCATCGCCGCCAGCAGCGCCTCGTTGCGCGAGATCAGGATGTCACACTGGCTCGCCCAACTGATCTTCAGCGGCTCGAGCGCGGCGCACATCTCGAGCGCCCACTTGTGGTTTCCGCCGAAATCGTCGTCGGCGAAGATGAAACACCAACTGCCGAACCGCTCCTTCGCCTCGCGGATCTCCTCGACGATGTCGCGTATCGCGCGCTGGCGGAACTTGCGCCCGAACACGCCGGGCGTCGTGCAGAAACTGCAACTGTGCGGGCAGCCGCGCGTCGTCTGGATCGGGTTGAAAATCAGGTAATCGCCCGCGTTGAGCAGATCCTTTCGCGGCGTGGCGATGGGGGCCGACGGGTACGTCGACCAGTCGTAGATCCGCTTCATCCGCCGCGGGGGATGGATGGTCTGCCCGTCCGCGGCGGCGCGGTCGAAGCCCGCCGCCCGGTCCGCTTCCCAGTCGGCCAGCAGATGGGGAAGCGTCGACTCGGCGTCGCCTTTGCAGACGGCGTCGGCGTGCTCGAGGGCCTCGTCCGGCATCGCGCTGGGATGGATTCCGCCCAGGATCACCGTCACGCCCAGCGCGCGATAGGCGTCGGCCAGTTCGTAGGCCCGCCGCGCCTGCGTCGTCATCGCCGTAATGCCGACGACGTCGACATCGGCCCGCGGCGCGTGCGGACGGTCCTGCGTGCATTCGTCGATCACTTCGGCGTCCCAGGCGGGAGGCAGCACCGCGGCGCAGATCGTCAGACCGGTGGGGGCGAAGATGGCTTTGCGCGAAAACGTCATCGTGCGGATCAGTTCCGGCATGGTGATGGTGGTCAGCGCCGAATTGGGGTTGATCAGTCGGATGCGACGGCGGGTTCTCGGGATGGCCTCGAACATCGCGTGGACTCCCGTCCGAGCCGGAGTTCGAACAACGGAATGATCTCGATACCCGCGGCGGCCGGCCCGCGACGCGCCCGCACGATCGCGCGCGCCGGCCGCCCTGTCAAGCGCGGCGGCCGCGGGTCCGGCGCCGGTTCACGCCTTCGCGTCGCATCGGCAGACCCACTCGCCGCAACCGGGGCACCCCTCGGCGTACTTCCGAAACGCCGCGGCGAGATCGACCTTTTCCACGTTGGCCAATGTCAGCAGCCAGGCGAAGACGTCGGCGAATTCGCCTTCTTTTTCCGCCTGGTCACCGTCCGCCAGCGCCGCGGCCAGTTCGCCCACCTCCTCGGCGAACCAGAGAAAGGTGGCCGCACTGCCGCGAACGCGGTCCTTGTGTGAATACATCCGCTCGATCAGCGCCTGCGCTTCCTGAATCCGCATGGTTGCATCCTCGCGCCGTTACCGATCGCACAGCATAGCGGCCCGTGCGCGGTTGTTGCCGAGCCACGGGCCCAGGCCCGTGGTCCGCGGGCTGGCGCCACCGGCTCAGATGATCGTCTCCGGTGCAACCATCAAGAGGTCGGCCATGCGTCGTTCCTAATCTTCCGCCGGCTCCCGATCATTCCTACGTTCGGCGGCCGCTTTCTCCTGCGCCGCGGCGTCCTCGGGCCGGTTCATCCGCCGATACAGCCCGGCCAGCAGCGAACACGGTTCGGCCGAGTCGGGACGCAGCGTCGCCAGGGCGCGGTATTCCCGCTCAGCGAGTTCCAGCCGGCCGAGTTCCTCGTACAGTGTTCCCAGCGTGCGATGAACCTTGGCATCGTACGGGTCCACCTCGAGGGCGCGCTCGAGCCATTCGGCGGCCCGCGCCGCGTCCCTGCGTTCCGCATGAATTCCGGCGATCCGCCGCGCGACGGCGACGTTCTGTTCGTCCCGGCGGAAGCATTCCTCGAGTTGGGTCAGGGCCTTTTCGTCCTCGTTGCGCACGAGATGAATCCCCCCGAGACGGCGATAGGAGTCCGGATCATCCGGCCGGAGCGACTGGTAGCGCACCCACGCGGCTGCCGCCTCGGGCCAGTTTTCGCGAAACTGTTCGAGCCGGGCCAGGACCGCGACGGCGTCCGGCTCGTCCGGGGCGCGGGCGGCAAACCGGCGGATTGGCTTCTCGGCCTGATGGAACAGCGCGGCGCGTCGGGTCTCATCCTGCTCCGAGTCGGCCCGCGCGAGGAGGATCGACGTCAGCACGCGCAGCGCGCGTCGCTGATCCGGGTCGTGTTCGAGCGCCGACTGCGCGAACTTCAGCGCGTCGGAGGGGTCGCCCTCCAGCAGCCGCCATTCGGCCCGCTGCGAAAGGAGCGCGGCGTCGCGGGGACGGAGGAGCAGCGTCGCGCGGATCGTGTTTTCGTCGGGCAGCGGATCGAGCGGGAGCCGCCACGCCTCGGCCTGCTTTCGGGCCCAATCGCGAAACCGGTTTCCGAACTCGGCCGGCGAGACCTCCAGCGCGCTTCTGAACGCCTCGTCCTGTGTCTTCCGCTGTCGGAAGGCCGCCAGTAAAGCGTGCACCGCGTCGTCGCCCCAGCGCTCCACGATGAATTCGACCATCCATTCGCTCTGGGCGTAGGCGAGCGTGCGGTCGTCGGGCCGGCGCGGCCGCATGAAGCCCCAGTCGATCGTCCGCAACGTGAAGAGCCGGTCGCGCCGGACCGCGTCGGCCAGCAGCAGGCACCAATTCCACGGCCGCGGCGCGGTCTCGCACCAGACGGCCAGCCCTTCGGTGAGCCAGTGGGGGATGCGGTTCTCGGTCGCCGCCAGGGTGACGGTGTGGGCGTACTCGTGCCGCAGAACCTGGGCCCAGTTGAACGGCGACGGGGCCGCGCCGGATCGCGGTGCGTCGAGCGCGATCACGGGGCCGGTGCAGGCACCGACCGTGTGAATCCAGGGCCGCCCGCTGATCCGCACGGAGAAGCGGGCGTGCTGGGGGAAGACCTCGACGATCGTCTTGCGCGGCGGATCGGCGCGAAACCGGCCGGTGATCTCCGGGTGCAGTTTCTCCAGATGATCCGCGAGGTAGGGTGCGATGACGGCGTCGCGCTGCGGGTCGAAGCGCAGGACGAAATGATCGGTCTCGTGCCGCGCGAAGCGATCCAGATCGTCCAGCAGCAGCAGGACGTCGTGGGTCTCCTGGTTGAACGAATCAAGGTTCCACGAGGCCTCGAGCGCGATTCGCGCCCATCGCTCGTCGCCCGACTGCATGTACATCAGGCCGAGTTGCGTCCGCGGCTCGGACCAGGTCGGGTCGCGCTCGATCGCCCGGCGGAAATGCTCCTCGGCCTCGGAATACTGCCGTGCGGCCGACAGCCACACGCCCAGTTCGTGGTCCGGGACCGCACTGCCGCGCGCGAACGTCTCAATCTGCCGGAGCGCGGCGGCGGACTCTTCGGTGCGCCCGCTGCGCCGCAGCGCGGCCGCGAGGACCGACAGGGCGGGCACGCTGCGCGGGTTCACTTCGAGGGCCTTGCGTGCCGACTCGGCCGCATCCTCGTAGCGCCGTTCCAGCATCCGCGTCCGGGCGAGCGCGACGCGGGCCGCAACGCACGAAGGATTGGACTCCAGCGCGCGTCGGCAGCGTCGCTCGGCCTGTTCGAAGTCCCAGCGTTCGAGAGCGACGCAAGCCAGCCCGACGTGCGCCGCGGCCGCGCGGGAATTGGTCCTCAGCACGCGACGGAAGTCCTCGGCCGCCTCGTCGAGCGCGTGTTTCTCCAGCAGGAGTTCCGCCGCGGCCAGACGGGCGGGCCAATAGCGTGCGTCGACGAAATCGAATGCCTCCTGGTAGACCTCCTGGAGCACGTACTTGCAGCGCTCTTTCAGATTCTCGTGCCGTGACAGGACGCTGTAGCGATAGAAACCCCGTCCGACCCAGGTCAGATCCGGGGCGTCGTCGGGCAGCCGCTCGCGGAGCAGTTCGTCGAACGGACGATACACCTCCATCGCCTCGCGGCGGCGACCGAGGGTTTCGTAAACTCGGCCGAGCAACTCGCGGGCGCGAGCGTGGTCGGCGAAACGCTCCAATGCCTGTCGGCACAGCCGCACCGCCTCGTCGTATTCGCCGACCTCGGCCAGGTGCGCGGCGAGGGCCGCCGCCCAGTCGGGCGATTCCTCCGCGGGCGGGTCCGCGGTGCGAAGCCGGTCGATCGCCTCGCGGTATCGGCCGCGCTGTCCGTCGATGTCGGCCCAGAGTACCTGCGCCGCCGCGCGGGTGGCCGGGGAATCCGCCGCGCGGCGACAGGCATCGACGGCCGCGTCGTAGTGCCCTTCGAGGAATAGCCCCCGCGCCTGCTGGAGCGCATCGAAACCGGTCGGCACGTCGGCGCGCGTCGGCGCGAGAAGCAGCGCCACCGCGCCCAGCGCGCACCACCGTCGCGTCCGATTCGCCGGCATGAACGCATTATGGCCCGCGACGGGCGCGGCAACGAGCCGCGCCGTTCGACTCGCCGCGGCGAATCGCCCAGACGCTTGCGCACGCTTCGCGTCTCGTGATGCCGCGGCAGTCAGGGGGGGCCGCCGGGCGGCGGGTCGTCGCCGACGCGGGCACGAGCCGCGAAAGGGTCCGGCAACCCGTCCGGCATCCGGACGTCGAGCGGCGCGGGGCCGAACGTGAGTTCGGTCTGGGGGAACGGAATCTTGACCCCTTCTTCCCGGAAGCGGCGCGAGATGGCGTGCCGCAGGGCGATCATTCCGAACCAGCGATCCTTTGGATCGCGGAACCAGCAGGCGAGGCGGAAGTTGAGACTGCTCGGACCGAACTCGACGAAGAACACATCGGGCGGGGGATCGCGGAGCACAAGCGGCTCGACCCGCGCGATGCTCATCAACAATTCCCGCACCCGCACCGAGTCCGACTCGTAGGCCACGCCCACGTCCACCATGCCGCGGATCGGCTGACGGTTGAGCGTCCAGTTCTCCACCTGCTGATTGATGATTTCGCCGTTGGGGACGATCAGGTGGATGCCGTCCGGCGTGCGGATGATCGTCGAACGCATGCTGACGCTCGTCACCTCGCCCAGTTGGCCGTGGACCACGACCACGTCACCCACCTTCACCTGCCGCTCCAGCAGCAGGATCAGTCCGCTGATGAAATTGACCACCATCGGCTGGAGGCCCAGCCCGATTCCCAGCCCAAGTCCGCCCAGCAGCAGCACCAGCGCCCCCAGGTCGATGTGGAGCATCTGGAGCCCGACGTACAACCCCAGCGTCATCAGGACATAATGCAGGAGCACATTGATCGTGGCTGCGGCGCTGCGGTCGATGCCCGGCTGGCGCGGGTAGAACCGCGCGCGGAGCGTCTCCCGCACGACCCGCGACAGGATCACCGCCACGACCACCGCCAGCACCGAGGCGCCGATCCGCCAGAACGTTACCGATCGACCGCTCTGCTCCCATAGTTCCAGATCGAGCAGCCGCTTGACCTCGTAGGGACCCACGCCCCAAGCCGCCAGAGACATGACGGCCACGCCAACCGCCAGCCCCGCCCGCAATAGCCCGAGGATCACCCGGGCGGCGGTGGGCAGGTCGTCAATGGGCGGGGGCGAATCCGGCGTCGGCGGCTGCGGCTCGGAGGCCGGCTTCCCCATGTCCTGCGTCGGCCTCCGGGCTGCGGAAGGATCGGGCGGGGGGGCCTGGGGCCCGGGACGGCCGGTCGCGCGCCGCCAGCGGCGGACCTCCGCGACCATGAGGTCCACGGCCAGACTGTACGCCAGCGACGCCCCCACCATTGCCGCCAGGGCCGTGATCAATCCATTGCTGATGAACGCCGCGAGCGCCCGGTAGCCGACCGGCTGCATGACGACCAGCGCCGCCGTCAGCAGCAGCAGCAGCGGATAAAGACGCCGCAGGATCGCGGCGCTGCGGGTGAAGGGGCCTCGCTCGGCGCGCGGAAAGATGTTCAGTACGGTCTCGCGCCGCAGGAGAAACAGAAGCACGACCCCGGTCGCGAGAAACTGGAAGACGGCCCGCAACGCCTCCTGGATCGCCGGCTCGATCGTCAGCGCCCGCAGCAGGGCCATCGGCAGCAGCAGCGCGATGCCCAGTAGCAGAATCGCGCGGACGCTCCGCCGATAGTGACGTGCCACGGCCCGGCCGAACGGAACCAGCCGCAGGGCGGGCGGCGTGTTCCGGAACAGCATCTCCACCGACGCCTCAACTACGATGACGATGAGCGCCGCCCGCTGCACGACCCGCCACACGTCCGCCGCGACGCCGCGAAGGTCGATCAGCAACGCGACCGTCGACAGCGCCGCCAGCAGCGCCAGGGCCAGGGTCGCCCAGCGCCCGACCAACGCGGTCTCGCGCCGCAGCCGATGGACAAAGGGCTGGGGACCGACCGCCGCCGCCGGCGACTCGCTCGGCCGCGTGGCGGCGTCCGCGCCCCCCTCACCTGCCTTGGCTGACGGGGGCGTGGGGGCGGCTGTCGCGGGCGGCGCGAGGACGACGCAGCGGCGCCGGGCCCAGAGTCCGGCCGCCAGGATCAGCACCGCGGACGTCCCGGCGCCAAACCAGTCGGCCCGCGTAACGCCGCTAAACTGTGCGAGGAACTCGTGCCGCAGCGTGGTGAGCGCGGCGGGCAGGTCGTGTTGAACGAGTGCGGCCGCTTCCGTCCGCAGGGCCGTGAAGCCCTGGGGATCGAAACATCCCGGTCCGCGCGTCACGAGATAAGACCAATAGAGTCGGCTCTGCGCCCCCTCCCACAGGGCCACGTGTGCCTCGATTCCCTCGATCGCCGCGGCCAGCCGCGTGATCGTCTCCTTTTCCAGCGACAGCAGCGACTCGAATTCCTTGTCGACGTCGAGGCGAATGGGTCCGAGGCGCAGCGACAGTTCGCCGGCGGCCGGATGGGTGGTCGCGGCGCCGGCGCGGCGGAACTCCTGCTCCAGGCCGCGCAGTTCCTCGAGGCAGGCGATCTGCCATTCCTCCAGCAGCCGCTGCTCGTTGACGCTGGCGTCCAGCAGGACCTGGAGCCGGGCCAGCCGCGCGCGGGCGTCGTCGAGTTCCCGGCCCGCGGTCCGCCAGGCCTCAAATACGTCGCGCGGCGCCCGTCGCGAGATGGAGTCGGCGAACCGGGCCCACCACGTCTGATCGCGGTCCACCTGGGTGGTCAGTTCCTGAAGCGCGCTGGCGGGGAAGCGGTCGCGGACGGCGTTCGCATACTCGCGCTGAAGCCGCGCGATCGTCCGTTCCTTCAGCAGTTCCATGCGGAAATAGGCGCGCTCGTGGGGCAGGAGGTCGTCGGAGGCCAGGCGCCGCTCGAGGCGCTCAGCGTGGCTGCGGCTCTTCTCCTCCTTCAGCGCGTTCATCCGCCGGCGCAGGGCCACGACGTAGGGCCGGACGGCATCGCGCTTCAGCCGCGTCCGCTGGCTCTCGAGTTCCGTCCGCCGTTCCTCGTGGTCGATCGCCGCACGGGCCGTGAGCAGCGCGGCCACGCGGGCGGCCGCGGCCCGCCGCGCCACCTGGACCAGTTCGCGGGCGGCGTCCGAATCGGCCGCCTTGAGGTTCACTTCGAACGAGGCGTCCAGTTTCTCCCGCTCGGCCCGCGCCTCGGCTATCCGGGCCGCCAGTTCGTCCCGCCGTTTCTTGAAGCCCGTGCCGAGCATCGCCTCCTGCTTCTGAAGCGAGGCCGTCAGGCCGTCGACCAGTTGATTGTGCGTCTCGTATTCCTTCTCGGCCTCGGCAACGGTCTTGTCGTCCGGCCATTCGGGCAACGGGGCGCGGCGCAGCGTGCCGGCCCGCGACTTCCACGTCTCCATCTCGGCCGTCAGTTTTCCCACCTCGGCCGGGTTTTCCGCCGCCGCGATCACCCGCAAGTGTTCCTCCAGCGCCGCGAGCCGCGAGCGTAACTCGCCGAGTCCTTCCCAGAGCGACTGGCGGGCGGCGTCCAGGCGGGCCCGCACGTCCTCCCCCGGAGCGGTCGTCGGCTGCGTCGCCGCGGGCCGCGTGGTCGGCGCAAGGGCACGCAACTCCTCGTCCACCCGCGCGATCCATTCCTGTACCTCGGCGGCGGTCTCCGGCGGCGCGCTGAATCGGAGTACGGCGGACTCGGCCGGCTCCTCGGCCACGGCGGCAGCCCCTCGGCCGAGGACCAGGATCATCCCGACCATCCGCACGATGCGCCGCGCGTTGCGCGGCGCGGGCGCGCCGTTTGGCGACGTTGAACGAGGATTGGTCATGCAGAACCCATTCTGCGGCCGAACGCGGAGACGCTCAACCCCGGGCCCAAAAGACCTGTGGCACAGGCCTCTGGCCTGTGAGAACCCCGGCGAATCGCCGGTGCGACAAAGGGAATTGTTAGGCGCTTCTAAGAGCGTCTAACACAACCATCTTGTGGCACCCGCCGCGGCGGGTGCGTACACAGGCGGGACGCCTGTGCCACAGAATCGTTAGGCGCTTCTAAACGGCCCGCCCGGACCTCTCCCGTGCGAGGGACGCGCCACCACACGGGCGCGGGACCGCGCGGCGCTTGACACCGCGCGCCGCGCCCCGCCCAATGACGCAATGGATCGCCTCCCGTCGCTGTCCATCTTCCTGCCCTGTTACAACGAGGAAGGAAACGTCGAGCGCGTCGTCCGGGCCGCCCTCGCCGCCGCCCAACAGATCGCCGACCGGTACGAGGTCATCGTCGTCGATGACGGCAGCCGCGATCGGACGGGCGAGATCGCCGACGGCCTCGCGGCCGAACTGCCTGCCGTCCGGGCCGTGCACAACCGGCCGAACCTCGGCTACGGCGGGGCCGTCGTGCGCGGCCTCACCGAGGCCCGCATGGACTGGATTTTTTTCACCGACGGCGACGGTCAATTCGACCTGGCCGAAATCCCGCGGCTGGTCGGGCTGCTCGACCGCTGCGACGTCGCCGTGGGCTACCGCATCCACCGCGCGGACCCGTGGCCGCGGAGAATCAACGCGTACTGCTGGGGCGTGCTGGTCCGGGCGCTGTTCGATCTGGACGTGCGCGACATCGACTGCGCCTTCAAACTCCTCCCGCGGCGGCTGGTCCAGCAGATCTCGCTCCACAGCCGCGGGGCGCTGATCAGTACCGAACTGCTCGCCCGCGCGCAGCGGCTGGGCTGCCGCATCGCGGAGGTCGGCGTCCGTCATTATCCCCGGACCGCCGGGAAACAGACCGGCGCCAACGTCAGCGTCATCGCCCGCGCGTTCTGGGAACTGTTCAAACTCCGCGGCCGGATCCGCCGCGGCGATTGATTCGAACCGAGCGCAGCGTTCCCGACGGGAATACCCTGCGGCTTCCAGGCCAACCGGGCCGCGGAACGCAAACGAACTGGTATCCTGTCCGCGGCCGACGGGCCGTGCGACCGCGCGAGACCCTGAAGTGTGCCCCACCATCCTTCGAATTATCGCGGCGACCTGCGTCCTGGCGGCGGGCCTCCGCTGCGCCGAATCGCCGTCCCGATCGGTGCGCCTCGATGCCCGCGAACCCCCGGACATCCGATTCCGCGCGGGCGAGTATTTCGTTATCCTGCTTTCTGTGGGACCGAATTGGGACCCGCACCGGCCGCGCGATGAGCAGGCAGGCATTACGGCCCACCGGCAGTACCTGAATGCGCTTCTTCGGAATGGCACGGTTTCGTTCGGCGGGCCGTTCGTCGACGATCTGGGCGGGCTGGCCGTGCTGCGGGCCGGGTCGCTGGACGAAGCCCGCCGCATCGCCGGCGACGACCCCGCCGTCCGCACCGGCGTATTGCGGGCCGAGGTCCATCGCTGGCGGGTGCTGCCCGGTCCGCCCGCCGGGCGCTAGCGCCGATCAGAATAATCGGCCCGCCGGGAAGAATACGCTCCGGACCCTTCGACGACGTCGGAGGCCGGCCAGGGAGCACGAGCATGATGGCAGAAGTGAATTGGGACCGTCTGCTTCACCCCTCCACGCTCGCCGTGCTCGCGGCTTTTCTGGTTCCGACCGTTGGCGTCGTCGCCTATTACTGGGCGCGGGTCCAAAGCACGCGCTCCACGAACGCCCTGAAGCGCACGCTCGCCGAGCGGGGCATGTCGGCGGATGAGATTGAGCGCGTCGTGGCCGCACAACCATCGGCCGAGAAAGAGGACTGAGCCGCGCGTTCTCGGCCCCGCCGCGACCTTGGGCGGCCCGGAGCGGGGGGAGGCCGGTGTCGCGTGGGAAGCGCGGCACGATCAAGCGGGAGCGAGCGGCGACACGAGGGCATCCGGGGGCGACCTGGCGTAGAATATCCTCCCATGACGAATGCGGCCCAGGATCGGGGAGATGCCTGCGCCACTACCTGCCCGGCCGGCGGCTCCGACGTAGAGGCGAGCACCGCGCGGGCAGAGCCCCGCGGCGCGTTGTGGGACGAGGCGCGCCTGACCGATCCGCACGGTCAGCCCGACAAGGCCGCGCGCGTCCGACGGATGTTCGACGCAATCGCACCGACCTACGAGCGCGTCAACCGCGTGGCCTCGGCGGGCCGCGACGCACGTTGGCGCCGCCGCGCCGTCGCTCTGGCCGATGTGCGGTCCGACGACCGGGTGCTCGACGTGGCGTGCGGAACGGGCGATCTCGCGCGGCTCTTCGCCGCGTCCGGGCCGGCACTCGTCGTCGGCATTGATTTCGCGGCCAACATGCTCCGTCTTGCGGCGGCACGCGGCGCGGCTCGACTCGCCTGGGCGCAGGGCGACGCCTTGCGTCTGCCCTTCGCGGACGCCTGCTTCAGCGTGGTCGGCTGCGCCTTCGGCGTTCGCAACTTCTGCGACCTCGCCGCCGGGCTGGCGGAGATGCATCGCGTGTTGCGGCGCGGCGGGCGGGCCGTGATCGTCGAATTCGGATTGCCGACCGGGCGGCTGCGGCGGCGCGCCTACCGCCTTTACTTCGAACACATTTTGCCGCGGCTCGGCGCGGCGCTCAGCGGCGACCGCAACGGCGCGTACCGATACCTGCCGAAATCGGTGATGAGTTTCCCGGATCCGGCCGGGTTGGCGCGGGCCCTGCGCTCGGCCGGCTTCGCCGACGTCCAGACCGCGCCGATGACGGCCGGCATCGCCGTGGCCTATCTCGCCCGCAAGGGCCCCTGAGGGCGTCCGTGGTGGCCGATTCGCTCCGAACCTATTCCCGCCCGCGCCACCAAGAGCCGTTCCTCGACGTCTGGTCGCGTACGGCGCCCCGCTACCGGCGCCGGGCCGTGGTGCTGCTGTGCCTGACGGCGTTGCTGTTCGCCGGGCTGTGCGTGTTCACCTACTGGCTGCGAACCGGGGAGTACGGTCCGACCGCCAGCGCGTCGTACTGGCGGCTGATGCGCAACTCGATCAATCCGGTCGGACTCGATCAGGTGACCCTCGTCGACTTCCTGTTGTTTCCGATCAGCGTGGAACAGGTTCCCGTCCACATGGTCATCATGGGATTGCTGCTGGCCTCCCTGGCGTCGATCCCGATCCTGGTGGGCATTCTGTATCGTTTCCCGTCGTCGGTCGCGTTCTGCGCGATGATCGCGTTCCTGGCCGCCATGCCCTGGTACGCGGCGACCATCCTGCTGGGCTGCGTCATCGCCTCGCACCGCGCGTTCCGGCTGAAGTTCCGCTACGCGAGCGCGATCCTGGGGCTGCTGCCGGTGGTAATCTACTTCCTGTCCGCCACCCGCGCCCCGGAGAGCGCCCACGCCCTGGCCACGCCCTACCGGTTCAAACTCTACCTGCCGTGGGTGCTGGCGGTGCTCGGGTCGTGCCTGATCTGCGGAGTGGCCCTGGGGATTGCGCGACTGATCAATTACCGTCCCGGCGGGATCGCGCCGGTGCTGGCGGTCCTGTTCGCCGTTCCCGTGCTGCTGTTTCATGCCGAGGTCGGGCGAGACGAACTGGAGTACCGCCTGCTCGAACACGCCTACGGCCCCAACAGCGTCACGGCGTTCACCAGCGCCGACCTGCGTGCGATCGAGGAGCGCCGCGCCGAGCGGCTGTGGGCCGCCGCGCGGCACGAACTCTTCGACGCCATTCTACTGCGCGGCAAACAGCGGCGGGCCGAGGAGGCGGCTGAACAACTCGCCGAGCAGCGGGCCGCCGCCGTCGCCGCCTGCGACGAGTTCATGGAGTATTACCCGTCGTCCCGGTATGTGCCCTGCGTGTTGTACATCAAGGGCCGCGCGCTGGACCTGCGGCTCAACCAGGAGGCCCTCGAACGCGAGGACCGGATCGAGCACTACGGCGACGTCCCCAGCGCGCACTCCCGCTCGCCCTGGGAATCCCTGGCGACCAACTTCCCCGACGCGCCCCCGGCGGCGGTCGCGTTCAACCGCCTCGCCGTCTTTGCGCTGCGCGACGGCCGGACGGCCGAGGCCGCAGCGGCGGTCGAATCGCTCTTCGAGCGTTTCGGACCGTCGCGCGCCACCGAGAGCGCGTTGGAGGTATCGGTCCAACCTGTCCTGCTGACGCGCGCGGCGCCCAGTTCGACGCTCGGGATCAGCATCTCGCTCGAGGTCCGCCGCGCCCGCGAACTGGCCGACTTGATCGAGGCAAGCCGCGACGAACCGCCGTCGCCCTGGAATCCGATCGCGCCCGACGCCGGGGTGCTCGACGGCCCGCCGACGCACCCCCTGACGGCCCTTGCGTCGCTCGACCGGCATCATCCGGCGCACCACCGAAGCCTCGCCGCCATCGCCGTGGCCTTCCCGCATTCCGCCGTTTATCCGGGTGTCGTCGCGCAATTGGCCCTGCTGGACCCCGTGCCCAGTCGACGCATCGAGCGGCTGGCGGAGATTGAGCGCTCGCTGGCGGGCCGGCCCCAGCGCGCGGAGGTCCTGCTGCGCTACGCGGACGCCCTGGCGGAGTCCGCTCGATACGCCGAGGCGGTCCGCGCCCTGGAGCGCCTCAAGGACGACTATCCGCTATCCTGCTGGGGAACTGCGGCCCGCGAACGGCTCGCGTCGCTGGCGCTGATGGCGCTGCCCGGATAGCGGCGTCAGCGGACGACGGTTGAATTGACGACGCGCGGGCCGCGGAGTCAGAAGGCAGTGGCGGGTCGCGCGCAGTTTGTCGTCGGCGTCACCGGGGCCAGCGGCGCGGCCTACGCCCGACGGCTCATCGAGCGGCTCGCGGCCGCCGACGCCGACGTGCACGTCATCTTTTCTCCGCACGGACGCCAACTCTTCGCGGACGAACTGGACCTGCGCGACCTGACTCCGCAGCGCCTCGGCGGCGGGCATGCGGAACGAATCGCGCTGTATGCGTTTAACGACGTCTCCGGCCGGCTGGCCTCCGGCTCGTTCCTGACGAATGGAATGGTCGTCTGCCCGGCCAGCACCAACACCCTGGCGCACATCGCGGCCGGCACGGCGTCCAACCTCATTACCCGGGCCGCTCACGTCCATCTAAAGGAGTCCCGGCGGCTGGTCGTCGTGCCGCGCGAGGCCCCGCTGTCGCGGATCGAGATCGAAAACATGCTTCGCATCGCGCAGGCGGGCGGGATCGTCTGTCCCGCGTCTCCGGGTTTCTACCTGCGGCCCCGGAACCTCGATGACCTGGTGGACTTCCTGGTGGGAAAACTGCTCGACCTGCTGGGCGTCCCGCACGCGCTGTCCGTGCGCTGGGAAGGATCACCCGCCGGGCCGGGAGGATCATGATGCAGATCGAAGTGACCCGGGAAGAGGTGACGGAACTGCTTCCGCTCCTCGAGGCTCATCGGAGCGACTTGTTCAGCGAGGTCCGTCGCTCGCATAACCCGACGATGCACGACGACCTGATCGCCCGCCGGCACCGAATGCAGGAACTCGTGCGGAAACTCAGGGAATTGCGGGATTGATCTCGTATCGCGTTCCGCTCGGACCGGTGCGCACGCTGACCCCGATCGTCCCGGCACGATGGGCGGCGCGCGCCGTCGCACCCGGCCGGCCGACTCGATGCGGCCCGCGGGAGAGTCATCCGGCCGGTTCCCAAAGCAGTATCACTCATTCCTGAAATGACCCGTGCGCCGGGTTGAATCTCCGGCGTCGCTTCCCTTATGATTGAGGCGGGCCGCCCGTCGGCTCCGGAATCGGGGCCGTCTCCGGCGGACCACTCCGTGCAAGGAGGTGGGGGAATGCGCTCGCCGCTAATGCGCGCGGTCGTCGGCCTGCTGTTCGTCGGACGGTGGGCGTCGGCCGGGGACCTCGATCCGCCCGCCGGGCCGGTTACGCCCACGCACAAGACCCTGACAGAGGTGGAGCCGCGCATCGCGGTCAATGCGGCGAACACGCCGGGGGACGACCTCTCGCTCTTCGTCATTTCGGAGCCCGGCTCCTACTACCTAGTGCGGCCGCTGAAAGGCGCGCCCGGCAAGCACGGCATCGCCATCGACGCCCATCCCGTCACCCTTGACCTGAACGGCTTCGCCGTCCCGGGAACGACGGCCGCGCTGAACGGGATTACGGTGCGCGGAGATCATCCCGGTCTGGTCATCCGCCGCGGAGACGTCGGCGGATGGCCGGGGATCGCGGTGGACGTTTCGGGTTCCATCGGATCGGTGGTCGAGGATGTGCGGGTCCGTGACAGCGGAACGGGCATCCTCGGATCGTACGCGACGATCGTCCGTCGCTGCAGCGCCGCGGGCAATCTGGCCGGCGGCATCTTCGTCGGGCCGTCGTGCCTCGTCGTCGACAGTCTGGCCCGGATGAACAGCGGCAACGGCTTCTACGCCTTGGACGGCTCGCAAATCGTGCGGTGCAACGCCGAGTTCAACGGCGACGACGGCTTCTATCTCGACGGAGATTCGTGCCGCCTGGAGCGCTGCGTCGCCCTCTCCAACGGCCGTCACGGCATCACGTCGATCTACTCCGCCGCCATCGAGGACTCGGTCAGCGAGCGAAACGGACAGCACGGCATCTGGTCGCCGTGGCCCTGCTCGGTGGCGCGGTGCGCCGCGGCGCAGAACGATCTGGACGGCATTTCACTGGCGGACGAGGCGTTCCTCACGGCGTGCGCGGTGCGGGCGAACGGCCGCGACGGTCTGCGGATCGGCGCGCGGGGCCTCGTAAGCGGATGCCAGGCGACCGGTCACTCCGGGGGGGCGGGCCTGCGCGTGCTCGGTTCCGGGAATCGGATTGAATCGAATCACTTCGCGGGGAACCAGCGCGGACTGGGGATCGAGGGGGCGGGAAACCTGGTGATCCGCAATTCCGCGAGCGGCAACGAAACCAATTACGACATCGCGGGCGGCAACGTCGCCGGACCGATCGTCGATGCCGCCAGCATCGCAACGGACGGCAGCCCGCATGCCAATTACGAACACTGAGGAGGTGTCGTCATGTCCCGCAGACTTCCGCGTTACTCCCTGTGTCTCTCGATCGGCGCCGTCGTCGTCGTGACCGGCGCCTGGCTCGCCCAGGCCGGTGTGCTGGCTCCGCCGGCCGGAGCGGTGACCGGGACGATGAAGACCCTGGTCGAGGTGGAACCGCGCACCGCGGCGAACGCGACCAACACGCCCGGCGACGCCGACAGCACGTTCAAGATCACCCAGGCCGGGTCCTACTATCTGGTCGGCAATCTGACTGGCGAATCCGGCAAGCACGGCATCGAAATCGCGGCGGATGACGTCACGCTCGATCTTCGCGGCTTTGCGCTGGTGGGCGTGATCGGTTCGCTCGACGGCCTCAGTACGCCCGTTCAGCAGCGCAACCTCGCGATCATCAACGGCGCGATCCGGAACTGGGGCGGCGACGGACTGGATGCGGGCAATTCGATCAACGTCAACGCAAACGGACTGCGCACCTCAAACAACGGCGGAGACGGCATCCGCGGCGGGTTCAGTTGCATCATCCAATCCTGCGCGGCGTTTTCGAACGCGCAGGACGGCATCGAAGCCGGCGACAACGGGCTCGTCGTCGACTGCACGGCCCGCAGCAACAATGCCTTCGGCATCATCGTCTCCGTCAGCGGCGTGGCGCGCGGCTGCACGGCGACCTTCAACGGCCAGCACGGCATCAGCGCCGGCGGCGGCACCGTGTCGCACTGCGACGCCCGGGGCAATACGCAGAACGGGATCAATCTCATCGGCGGCGCGGCCATCGCCTGCACCGCCCAGACCAACGCCATCGGCATCCGCGGTTCCTTCGGGACCGTGATCCGCCAGTGTTCGGCGGCCTCGAACAGTTCGGCGGGCATCGAGGTCGAGACGGCGTGCTACGTCGCCGACAACAACTGCTACGCCAACGCCAGCCAGGCGCAATTCGACGGATCGAACATCCACGTCACGAGCGTCCAGAACCGGATCGAGGGCAACCTCGTGACCGACAGCGACCGCGGCATCGACGTCGACGCCGCCAACAACCTGATCATTCGCAATACGGCCCGCGGCAACACGACGAACTATGACATTGTCGCCAACAACAAGGTGGGCGCGATCGTCTCCGCGCCCAACAGCGGGGCGATCAGCGGCAGCACCGGCGGCGCGGGGGTGGGCACGAGCGACCCGTGGGCGAACCTGTCATTTTAGTGAGTCAAACACAACAATTTTGGGGCACCCGCCGCGGCGGCTGCGTACACAGGCGGGACGCCTGTGCCACAGAATTGTTAGGCGCTCTTAGGAAAAACCCAACCAGTACTATGGAACCGGCACGGCAGGATCGGGTATGATGGCAGGGCACTGAAGGTCGGAACCGCCGCGCGGGCCAGGGCCGTCGGCGGACACTTCCGGGAAAGAAGAACAATCAAATGTACAGGATTCACCAATCCGTCGTCCCCGTTGCGGCCGTCCTTCTGGCCGGAGGCGCGTGGTACGCCCGCGCCGGCGATCTGAATCCACCCGCCGGGCCGGTCACCGGGACGATGAAGACGCTCGTCGAGGTCGAGCCGCGGATCGCGATCAACGCGACCAACACACCCGGCGATGCCGATTCCCTTTTCAAGATCACCCAGCGCGGCTCGTACTACCTCACGGGCAACATCGCGGGGGTGGCGGCCAAGCACGGGATCGAGATCGTCGCCAGCGGCGTCACGCTCGACCTGAACGGCTTCGACCTCGTGGGCGTCGCTGCCTCGCTGGACGGCGTGAGCGTCAGCGTGTTCCCCCTGACGAACATCGCGGTGGTCAACGGCTCGGTCCGCAACTGGGGCGACGAAGGCGTAGACCTGGGGACCTTTAGTGCGAACACCTGCCGCGTGGAGGGTGTGCTCGCCAGCGGCAATGCCGGCAACGGCATTCTGACCGGCAGCGGCTGCACGGTCTCGAACTGCACGGCATACCTGAACACCGCCAACGGCATAGGCGCCGGCGCCGGCTGCACGGTCTCAAACTGCTCGACCAGAGCCAACACCTTCGATGGCATCGTGTGCTCTTCGTCCTGCGTGATCCGCGACAACACGTGCACGTCCAACGGCAACGGGGCCGGCGACGGCGCGGGCATCCACGCCACCAGCAACGCCAACCGCATCGAGCGCAACAACTGCACCGACGCCGACCGCGGCATCGACGTGGACGTCTTCGGCAACATCATCGTCCGCAACACCTGCTCGGGAAACACGACCAATTGGGACATCGTGGCCAACAATGTTTACGGCCCGATCATCGACCGTACGGCCCCGGCCAGCCCGGCCGTGAGCGGCAA
>Ga0187893_10001034_pt1 | contig 69451 bp, 59 predicted proteins | sample MA1701074metaG_FD_139574 | JGI IMG/M metagenome (GOLD analysis project Ga0187893, IMG submission 139574) | White microbial mat communities from a basaltic lava cave in the Kipuka Kanohina Cave System on the Island of Hawaii, USA - MA170107-4 metaG ...
CAGCATCCTCTTGCCACAACGCACATAACTTTGCCGCAGGGCTAATCCCTGTTGGCGCGCCTGGCGCACCAGTTTCCGGCGCATGTCGTCGTACAACTTCGCGTCCGTCGGATAGGCCACCGCTCGCGGCTGCACCGTCGTATCCACCACCACCCGCTGCAGGCTTTGCGGCTGCACGATCTTCAACTGCAAACCGGCCGCGATCGTCGCCGCCAGCAAAGGTTCGGCTCCCACCGCCGCGATCTTATCCCGCCACTTTGTCATCGACGTCGGATGAATCGGCAGCTCGTGCTCGAAATACTTGCTGCCGCACAAGTGTTGCCAGTAGGGATTCTCCACCCAGCGCGCCACCACCTCTTCGTCGCTGAGCCGGAAGACGTGCTTGAGGTAGTGCAAGCCCACCAGCAGTCGCGTCGGGATGGCCGGCCGCCCTTGCCCGGGATCATACAGCGGCGCAAAGGCCTCGTCGAAACGCGACCAATCCACCAGCGCCGCCAGCTTCGCCAGCGGATGCGCGAGATCAATCAACTGGCTCAGTTCCGTGCGGTAGAGATGCCCTTGCGGGTCTTCGGAGGAGGGTTTTCGCGGTTTCATGTTTGCCAGAAATACGCAAACATTCTACCCCTTTCTTGTTGTTTCTCCTACCAGAAAATGCGCTCCCGATCTATGAAATCAAGCATCTCAGTCATTCTTCAGGGAGAACTGTTTAGGTAGTTTGACTTGTTGTCCAGCGCCTGACCGACCGGCGATCAGCCGCGCCGAGGGGGGCGTTTCTTGCGAGCGGAGGTAACTTGGCGCGACTTCGCCCCGTGACGCGCCGACTGTGTCGTTGTAGGGTGTAGTTTCCCGGGCAGTTCGTCCCCGGGCGCAGGCGGAACATCAGGAACGCGCTTCAACAGTCGATCAAAGATGTTCTCGTCAGCACGGCCGGCGCGTTCCTCCAGATAGTCCACCGTCAGGAGCGCGGCCGTCTTTTCGGCGACCGCCATGGCGATGAACTGATTGATAGAAACGTTTTCGCGTTCCGCCAGCTCCCGAATCTTGTCGTGAAGAGAGTCCGGGAGTCGAAGACTTAAACTGCTCATGGCTCCTCCTGAAACTTCGTCAGAAAGTCCGCCGGTGTGATCATGGGAATTCCGAAGCGGGTTACGGCGCGAAAGTCTTGCCGATTGTGGGTCACGATGGCTTCGCATTCGGCCGCGACGGCCAGTTCAAGTACAAACTCATCCGCCGGATCCCTCAGTGCCGGTCGCCACAGGAAGTGGATCTCCTGTTTGTAAGCCAGCTTGCAAAGATAGCTGACAAACCCAACCGCGTCCTCACGCGAAAGGCCAAGTTCCTCGGCGTGCCGTAACAGCACAGCTTCGTATTCCAGAGCCAAGGGAACCGACAGAGCGATCTCGAAACGTCTGTCACGAAGCAACTGAAGAACCTGAAAGGATGCGCCGCGTCGAGATCGGAACGCGGCCACAATCACGTTGCTATCGAGCACAACCCGCACGGGTTAGTAGTATTATCTATGATACTACATGCCAGGGATGACTGCGGGCAGCAGAGATACCGCCCCGGAACTCCTTGCCGTTTCAACCGCCCGTCTACCGCCCGCCCCGAAGCTCCACCGAAGCCAAGAAGTCTGAAACGGCTGCGGTGAAAAGGCCCAGATCATCGTCTCCGCGTACCTCCAGTGGGATCACCAAATCGGAACTGAACAACGGCAGGCCTCGCATGGGCATCTTCTGCAGCACGAAGCGGACGCGCGTATTCCCGACGGGCTACTTCGCGCCGCCGCCGGTCGAGATAGCAGGTCGGCGCCGTGGTGCGCAGCCAGATCAGGGTGGAACGGTCCAGCAGCAGGGAATCGCGTCGTGACACCGCCCGCGCGAAGGTTTCCTGCAGCAACTCTTGCGTCAAATCAGGATCCCCCGTGCGGCGCTGCTAGTTGGCGACGATCATGCGGGACCGGGCGCGAAGGTGAAGGGCCCCCTGAGGCAAGATAAGAGTCCCCGTGACTAGCTCAAACGGATAGGTGACCTGAATGTCGACCCGGCTGCCCCGTTCGTTGTCGGGCGTCCAGGTCGTGGTCACTGTGACTCTGGAGGGATCGAGACCGATTACGTTCCCCTTCACAGTCCCCGCGATCGCAGCCTCGGTGATGTCTTTGTCCTGACCGTCTTTGATTGGGTTGGATTTTCCGTGAACGATGGCAAAGCGAGCACCCTGACGGCAGGCGTGGGCCAGCGTCGTATAGGTCCAGATTCCGCGGCCCAGTTCCATCAGACCCACTGTCAGAAGTACAAAAGCCAGAAACACGAAGGCGAACTCAATCAGCGTGGCGCCGCGCTCTAACCGTTTCGCGGTCCGCGATGGAAGGTGTGTAGCGGCCTGAAAGGGCAGAAGGATCGTCGGACAGAGGCTCACGAGAGGGTTCGGACGATCGGCGCAGTCTCTTCGCATGGGATCTCTCGCTTACTGCACCCGAAGGTAGGCATCCCGGCCCACTTCCGTGCTGTTGGGGATTCCGGGGACAGGGGCAATCACCTGAAATGTCTGCCGCACTCGTGTCCGGACGAAGAGCCGCGGGACACCGTAGTTATCCACCGGGCACGTCGCCAGGATGCAGTTCACAGCGTTGGGCGAGGCAGGCCCGTCGGCTGGAGCGTCGGGGCAATCGCAATAGCGGCTGGCGGTTGCGGTGACACCCGACAAATCGCGGGCATCCTCCGCCGCAAGTTGTTGCATGCCGGCGCTGTCGCCGGACTTGATATTGTTTTGCGCGCCGAAGAACGCTCCGGCAGCCGCCGCATTGGCAATCGTGACGCCACTGAAAAAGAGCCGGCCAAAGTCCGCCGTACCCAGGCACATGAGCACGAGCAGAGGGAGCGTCAAGGCAAATTCGACGGTGGCACTGCCGCAGCGCCGTCGTCCGTTCAACGAAAGGGTTGTTTTCATAAGGTGGTGTTGGCCGCTTCCTGGTTGAGCGGTCTCACTCGACAAGCGTTGGCTTCGTAATCCGGGGACCCTGTCCCTGCGGCGGCAGACTAATCTGCTGTACGTCACTTGTTCCCGAGATGTTAATTGTGTTCGCGACGACCATGGACCAGGCTCCGCTGGCCTGGGAGTTACCGGCCCAGTCCAGATGCTGCGACGGGAAATACAACGCCCCTGTAAAGCTGGACCCGCTGCTTCCCCGGCCGATCTTGTTGCCGGGATCCTTATCGGGCGCGTTACGGTCGCAGAAGAAGAGAATGCCCTTCATGGGTCCGCTTGTCGGGGCAGAGAGACGGACGAGCCCGTTGCCGCCGATATCGATGTGATCCTTGCCCGACGCGTTGATGTTATAGAAACAAACCTCCGAGCCAGTAACATTTCCGCCGGTGACCGTTAGACCCTTATGTAGAACGTAGATTCCGGCGAGGAAGGTCACATCGCCTCCGGTGATCTTGATCTGACTGCTGAAGGAGCAAATACCCGAGGGGCAGGAGTACGTTTTCGTGGAGCTGTCGTAGAGGCCGGCCGGCGCGGAAGCGTAGCTTGGGGGATCGAGGTGAGCCAACGGGTCCAGCAATGGCGGCACGCTGATTTCAGGGGTCGGGGTAAAGCCATCGCCGTTATAATTTCCCGAGACACCGATCCACCTGCCGTTAACGATGGCGCTACCGACTTCCCGCAAGCCGTCCGGATCACTGGAGTTCGACATGATCCCGCAGTTCGCGACAAGAGTTGGGTTTCCGTTGGTCTTGATGGCCCCGGGTGCATTCCGGTCAAGCGCGAGGACGCAGGCGTCGTTGTAGGGCACCAGACCGGCCACCGCCCGAGCTGCAACGGTTGTTTCGTTGATATTCAGCACGCGGATGAAGTAGTTGGATATGTCCTGGCTGATCACTACTTCTACGAAATCGTTGTCCCCGCTTCGGGGGCCGCTGTTGGGCGGATGGCTGACCGTGATCGTCGAATTGGAGGGAGTGTATCCGTTGAGCTTGGCGTCGTTGAGGGCGGCGCCCTGAATTTTAGCGTCATTCCGCCGCCAAAGCTCGTGCGCACCCCCCAGGGCACCTGCGTCAGCGGCGGTTTGCAGGCGGCGCTTCTCAAAGTACAGCCGACCCCCGTCAAATACCAAGCCCATGAAGGCAAGCAGAACGACAAACATTGCCGCCATCATGATGATGGTCTGGCCGCGGCGGCCATTGGAGCGCCGCGGCTGGAGCGCCTGGCTGTTCATGATCGTGCCGGCCATTCTATTCTGCTCCTTGAGGGTCGCCGCGTTCGTCTTCCCGTGTTCTGGAAAGAGCTGAGGCAAGTGCTGAGTTCGGAGCGATCTCTCCTTGCGTTCGAAACGGCCCTCGAGGTATCAGCCGGAGATCCGCGTCCCTGGCTAGGAGCGCAGACCTCAACTGGACAGCGGTCCCCATCCCAGGTGTAGCTAAGACCGGATCTGCCCGCTTCCCCCATTTCCTGCCGGCAGAAATGCTTTGCGCAGCGCCGGCTCACTTCACCAGAAACGGCAGCAGGTCAGTATGATGACCGATCATCTTCCAGGAGCCACCTTCCTTGCGGAACACATTGGTCGCCCGGATTGAGACGGCCTCCACCTTGCCGCTCGCGCCAACGTTTTGGCCTTTCTCCCAGCAGTTGATTACGGCCAGATCCTGACCGACCGTCACATGCAATTCCACTGGCCGGACATCGCCGCCAAGCTTCAACGCCGCTTGCTCTTCCCACTCAGCGAGCACCGCAGGCCATCCCCGCTTCCGTCCCCCGGCAGGGCCCATGTACGTCACGTCGGTGGCGTGCGACCAGACGTCCTTCATAGGACCGGCATCGCCTGTGAACATCACGTTCAGGGCGCTGTAGAATTTCGCCGCCGCGTTTCTGACCGCTTGGTCATCGGCTGAGGACGGCGGCGGCGTATTTCCGGACGCCTGACTCGTCATCAGCGCACAACTTGTCATTAACCCCAATGCTTGTACTACCCGACGCCGGTTCATTGGATTCCTCCTTCGTGATGTCACAGCAGGTTAAGGCCGGGTCTTCCCGTTTCCCCACTCTTGTCGGCAGAAATGCTCTTTTCGATAGGCCTTTTTGGGCTAAAGGGAAGAACTCGGGATGCAAGGCCGGTGAGAGCCGAGCAGGGACCGGATACGAGTTTTGCCGGAAACGCGCCGGGGGATGTCCTCGAAGCCGGGGCCAAAGGCTTTGTCGCAAGGCACGTAAACGACCTGGGGGCTATGGGTCGGCAAGCAGGGATGCTATGTTCGATGGAATGGAGAAACCACTGGCCGGCAAGGTGGCGTTGGTTGCTGGAGCAACCCGAGGAGCGGGACGGGGCATCGCGGTGCAATTAGGCGCGGCTGGAGCGACCGTCTACGCCACGGGGCGAACGACCCGATTCATGCGATCGGAGATGAACCGGCCGGAAACGATCGAAGAGACGGCCGCTCTCGTGGATCAGGCCGGTGGCCGAGGGATCGCGGTCCAGGCCGACCATCTCGTGCCTGACGAAGTTCGCGCACTCGTTGCCCGCATCGAGGCCGAAGAGGGCAAGCTGCACATTCTCGTGAACGATATCTGGGGAGCCACTACGATCGAATGGAACAAAACCGTTTGGGAATCGTCGCTGCAAACCGGGCTGCGCACATTGCGCCGGGCCGTAGACACGCACGCTATCACGAGTCACTTTGCGATACCGCTGCTCATCAAGACGCCAGGCGGCCTCGTTGTGGAGGTGACGGACGGGACGGATGAGTACAATGCCGCCAACTACCGCGTTTCCTTCTTCTACGATTTGGCAAAAGCATCCGTGAGTCGAATGGCGTTCGCCCTGGCGCACGAGTTGCGGCCACACCATGCGACAGCTGTTTCGCTCACGCCGGGCTGGCTGCGATCGGAAGCGATGCTGGAGGCGTACGACGTTACCGAAGGCAACTGGCTGGATGCGACCACTCGTTCGCCCCACTTCGCCATTTCCGAGAGCCCGGCATTCGTTGGCCGGGCGGTGGCGGCGTTGGCGCAAGATCCCAACCGGTCGCGCTGGAACGGGCAGTCGCTTTCCAGCGGGCAACTGGCGAAGGTGTACGGCTTTACCGACCTTGACGGCAGCCAGCCCGATTGCTGGAGGTACATCACCGAAGTGCGGGAGGCCGGAAAGCCCGCCGACACGACGGGCTACCGCTGAGGCAGTCAGGCGGGTTTCTGGAACTTCGGATTACGGCCGGCGTAGTCCTCGGGCTTGGCCACCGCTTCGTTCGTCCACTCAATCACGGCGGCATGGCCCTGGCTTTCGGGATCGTGGTGCAGGTAGTCTTCGGCCACCGCGAGCACGTGGAAGCCCTGCTTGAGCTGAAACGAAAGAGTCGGGTCGCCGATTTTCCCCGCGATGACATCGAGCACGTACTGTTCCGGAGTGAGTGTGTCGCGGTAGCGATGATAACCGCGCAGGCGCGCCCCGGCGCGGATTCGCAGCAGCTTGAGCCGCTCCGTCAACTCCCGCCGCGCCTTGTACAGTTTCTTGCCGATACCCCGCCCTTGCAGGCCCGGCCAGACCATTACTTCCGCCCCATAGAGCGTCCGGCCCTGCGGGTCGTGGTTGGTGAACATGCCGGTGTCGGTAAAGTCCCGCCAGTTCATGTCCATGTCATAGTCGTCCCACAGAACGATCAAGCTGGCGGCCATACCTACGACACGATTCGAGCCGCTCTCCACCGCGACGAACTGGCCTTCCGGAAAAATACGGTGGTGAGAGGAAAGTTGCTTCTCGTGCCAGGGAGGATTCTCGGGGTACACCTGGCCGCAGAGTTCGATGACGCCCGGGAAGTCTTCCGGGAGTGTATTGCGGACCACAACTTCCGGAGCAGCCGCACTCATATCGAAATCATCTCGACGCGCGCGGCGATTTCGCGGGAACGCTGGCTGTCAAGCAGGGGGAGGACGGTTCCGCTGGTGCGAGTGTCGAGAATCGTGCTCATGTTCAGTTCGCCGATCACCATCATCTCCTGGTTAGGGTTGCCTTCCGCCATGATGCCGTCGCGCGAGAAGGGGAAATCGCTTGGTGTGAGGATGGACGCCTGGCCGTAGTTCAACGAGACGGCCGGCACCATCGGCAGCGAGCCGACCGTGCCTGAGTGGATCACGTACATCTGGTTCTCAATGGCGCGGGCCTGGGCGCAGTAGCGCACGCGCAGATACCCCTGCCTGTCGTCCGTGCAACTGGGTACGACGAGGATGTGCGCGCCTTCGCGGGCCGCGGCGCGTGTGATCTCGGGAAACTCGACGTCGTAGCAGATGGCAATGCTGAGTTTTCCGAAGGGCGTCTCGAAGACGCGAAGCTGGGAACGCGGGGAGACTTTCCAGTCCTCGTTTTCAAAACGGGTCATGTGCAGCTTGCCCTGCACACCAACACCGCCGGCCGGGCTGAAGAGGAACGACTCGTTATAAACCTTGTCGGAGCCGTTTTCGCCAACCGGGATCGTACCCGCCACGACGTGGATGTTATACTTCGCCGCCGCCTCGCTCATCACTTCCATGAACCGCGGGACCTGTTTCGCCAGGTCTCGAATCTGCTCCGGCATGGGCCGCCGGACGTCACCGAGAGTCAGCAGCTGCACGGTGAAGTATTCCGGAAATACCACAAGTTGGCATTTGTAGTCTTCCGCCGTTTCCACCAGGGAATCCACCTGGTCGCGGAATTGTTGGAAGGTCTGGACGGGGCGGATATAGTACTGTAACGACGCGACGCGAACTCGTTCCACCATAACTCGTTCTATTTTGGCGCATCGCACCGCGACTTGCCAGTGTGACACCGAGGATAGGCTCGTATTCGCTGTGGATCCTTGGACGGCGAGGAATCAAGTTTGGCGGAAACCGCCTCCCACGGGCCGCTATGATGAAGAGCTTACCCAGGCTGTACGCCGATGAAACAAGAACTTCCAGGATGGATCACGGCTCCTTTGCTGTTGGCGGCAGGGGCCTTGATTCTGTGGTCGGAACTCCGCCGGCCGCTACGCTCACGCGCGATCGAGCCGAAACTCAAACGGAATGTCCGCAATCTGGCCGTGGCGGCCACGGCAGGCGTGGCTGTGCAGTTCGCCGAGTTGCCGCTAGCTCTTCCGTTAGCGGCCCTGGTTGACGAGCGCGGCTGGGGAGTCTTGAAGCTGCTTAGGCTGCCGCAGTGGGTCGAGTTGCCGCTGGCCGTGTTAGCGCTTGACTATAGCCTCTACTGGTGGCACGTTTTCACGCACCGCAGCAAGCTGCTCTGGCGTTTTCATTTGCCGCACCACGCCGATCTCGACATGGACGCCTCGACCGCCCTGCGGTTCCATTTCGGTGAAATCGCGTTTTCAGTGCTCTGGCGGGTTGCGCAAGTGGTGGTGATCGGTGTTTCCCCGCTTTCGTTTTCCGTGTGGCAAACGGGCCTCGTGATCGCGATACTCTTTCACCATTCCAACGTGAGGCTGCAGCCGGAAACGGAGCGCAAGCTAAGCCGCTTCATCGTCACACCGGGCATGCACGCCATTCATCATTCGGCCGTTGAGGACGAGACGAATTCCAACTGGTCGAGCGGGCTTTCGATCTGGGACCGTCTCCACGGAACCTACCGTGCCGATGTGCCACAAAACGCAATCACGATCGGCGTGCCGGCTTACGGCAATCCTAAAGACGTCACGTTGCCGAAAGTGCTCAAGATGCCCTTCACCAAACGGCGTGAGGACTGGCGGACGCCGGATGGAAAGCTGATGCTGACGCGGGCTGCGGGAAGAAGGCAGCAGAGCTGAGGCCGGCGCACGCGGATAAGTCCGCGGGCCGAGCGCGGCGTCAGTCATGACGGCTTGCACTGGCGGGAAACTGAGCGGGAGAGATGTTGAGGGATAGAGCTTTCTATCTTTCGAGCACGGCCATCTTGGCCTTGGCGGCCGGTCTCCACGGGTTCTTCTTTGCTCGCGGCTTTTACTCGATCGGCTGGGACGAGTCGGGCCGCACTCTAGACGCGCACCTCTGGGCGGCTCACGGCGTCTTTCAAGCCAAAGCGTGGCTTCCTTTCTACCGTATCTGCGTCGGACTCGGCCTGAAGGCCTTCCCAGATCTCGTGCTGACGCCGAGGATCATCACCTTTTTCTTCGGTTTGGCCGCGGTTGTGGCAGCGGGGTGGCTGGCACAGGAACTGTTTCAAAACCGCAAGACAACCCTGCTGTCCCTGGTGCTGAGCACCTTTTTCTCCCAACGCGTTGCACTCAGCTTGGCGCCGCTCTCGGACATCATGTTTATCGCCGTCATGCTCGCGGCGATGGCTTCGTTTTCCCGATGGTTGCGCGCCCACACAAGAGTTTCCCTGTTTGTATGCGGCTTCTTCGGCGCCGTGGCGACAACCCTGCGCTATGAGGGCTGGGTATTCTGCGCGGCCATGTTTCTGATGGCGGCCGCGTCCTACCTGTTCTTGCCGGCCAGCGTAAAGCGGCAGGACCTCTTCTTCTTCGGACTGATCTTGTTTGCCTTCCCCGCCGTCTGGGTGGCGACGATGTTTTTCAGGATGAACCCGGTGGCAGCCGTCATCCGTGATGCACAGCAGTTTTCGACGTGGGAAGTTCTGCAAAGGAACCCGCTAGTGGACTTTGCGCTTGGCAACGCACTCACATTGAACCTCATCGGGGGTATTGCCGTCGCGCGGCTGCTGCGCCGGGGGGAGTGGCGTTTCAAGGCCGTCGTGATAGCTTCTTTCGGCCCGCTGTTGCTGGTGTGCCTGGTGTTGCTGCTCATGCAGAGCGCTCAGACCGGCCCCTCGTGGCGGATGACGGGAGTCTGGGGCATGCTCCTGGTGCCGTTTACGGCGTACCTGTTGGCTGGTTGTTTCCGAGACGCTTCCGGAGGAATGATCCGCGCGGCGTTTGCACCGGCGCTCACGCTCCTTGTTCTTGCCGCGTTCGCGTACGATACCCTCCGCATCGAACGAAGCTCATTCTGGGCCTTTCCGAGATCCGACCTGGAGGCGGGCCGGTATCTGGGCGGTCTGATCAGCGCGGATCCCGATAGGAAGATCCTCATTGAGTCATCGCGATACTACTTCCTCAACATCGAAGTAGCCTCGCAGCGCCCCGAAGCCTTCGTCGAGAATTCCCAGACCGGGCGGCGCAGTGCGCCGATCCTGCCGCTGGCGGGCTCGATTCGGGATGCGCTTGAGGGCCGGGGAATCGGACTGCTGGCTTTCCAGTCCGAGGCATACAAGACACTCCTGAATCAAAGCCCGGACGTAAGAAAGCTGAGCGACTTTGGGATCTGGTCTATTTATGAACTGGTTCCCGTGGCCGCCGAACGAGGCAGCGAGTGATTACCGATTAGGGGACTAGCGGAGGCGCGGCAGAACGGCCCGGCAGCGGGACAGGCCTGGCTGCAGCATTCGCCGCCAACTCCGGCAACGTGACAAATTGAAAGCCTTGCTCCAGGGTGAACGGGATCAGTTTGTCCACGGCGGCCAAGCTCTTGCTCCTATCCCCACCGGAGTCGTGAAAGACCAGGATGGCGCCGGGCGAGAGGCTGCGTTTCATCTGCCACACCATGTAGCGGACCGGCGGACGGTAAGGGTCAAGGGCGTATCCAGAGGCTAGAGTGATTGTGTAGCCGTGGGAACGGGCGACGTTGGCCTGCGAGGGTGAGATGAATCCGCCGGCAGGGCGGAAGAATTTCGGGCTGGTGTCGGTCAGGCCCAGAGCTTCTTCAGCTCGCAGCAGGCTCTGTTCAAACTCATCGAGGCCGAGGCCGAGGGTGCGGTCCAGCGAATCTGAGTGATTGCCGATCGCATGCCCAGCCGAGCGAATTGCGTCAAGGATGGCCGGAAACCGTCGAGCCTTCCGGCCGGCCAGGAAGAAGGTCGCTCTTACCTTGTGATGCGAAAGGATCTCCAGCAGCGCAGGCGTGTAAATCGGGTCAGGTCCGTCGTCGAACGTCAGCGCGAGGATCTTTTGATTCGTTTCGACACGCCAGAGGATATTCGGCGCTGCTACCTCCAGGGCCGAGATGAGAACGCCAGGCCAAGCACCGGTGGCGACGATAGCGCCGGCGACCGCGAGTATCCAGAGTGTTCTTGGGCGGGTCACGCTGAGCCCATAGTCCGTACACGGAACCGCTGCCGCGCCGCACGCTCACGGATGCGGCTCCGGTGCGATGAGCCGCACTGCCCAGCGCGGTCATTCTGCGCGAATCAGTAGGCGTACTAGTTTTCTCAACTAGCTGCCGCCAGGCCCGACCTCACCAGTAGCGCGTTGGGGTCCGGGTCGCGGCCCATGAACTCGCGGAAGAGCGCGGCGGGGTCTTCGCTGTCGCCGCGGGCCAGGATCTTGTCGCGAAACTCGCCGCCGACCGCCGGGCTGAAGATGCCTTCTCTGGCGAAACGCGTGAAGGCATCGGCGTCGAGCACCTCCGACCATTTGTACGAGTAGTAGCCCGCACCATAGCCCACGGGGCTCGCAAATAAGTGCGTGAAGGCCGCCAGCATGGCATGCTCGGGCGGCAGCTTCGCCGGCGCGAACGATTGCAGGATGTTGAAGGCGTACTGCATCACGTCGCCGTCTGTGGCGGCGTCGTAATCGATGTGCAACGCCAGATCGAGCGTCGCAAAGCTGAGCTGGCGCATCTGCGCGTTGGCGCTGCGGAAATTTTTCGCACGCTTCATCTTTTGAAACAGGCCGTCGGGAATGGGCGCGCCGGTTTCGTAGTGACGGGCGAAAAGGTCGAGCGCCTCACGCTCCCAGCACCAGTTCTCCATGATCTGCGACGGCAGCTCGACAAAATCCCAGGCGACACGGGTGGCGGCAAGGCTGCGAATCTCCACGCGGCTGAGCAAGTGATGCAGCAGGTGCCCGAACTCGTGAAAGATCGTTTCGACTTCGCGGTGCGTGAGCAACGCCGGCTTGCCACCCAACGGCGGGGTCTGGTTGCCGCAGATCAAACCGAGATGCGGGCGCGCGTCCTGTGGCAGGCCGATGATGAGCGAATCCATCCAAGCCCCGCCGCGCTTATTCTCGCGCGGGAAAAAGTCGGAGTAGAAGGAGCCGAGCCGCGTGCCGTCGCGGTCGTAAATCGAATAGTAGGTGACAGCGGCATCCCAGGCGGGCGCGCCTGATTCCGCGCGCACCTCGATGCCATAGAGCCGCTTGACCAACTCAAACATGCCTTCGAGCACGCGCTCGAACGGAAAGTAGGGTCTTAGTTCCTCTTCGTCAAAATCGTAGCGGCTCTGACGCAGCTTCTCGGCGTAGTAGCCGACGTCCCAGGCGCGGAGTTCGGGAGCCTGGGCGCCTTCGAGCTTGCGCCGAAACGCCAGCAACTCCTCATTTTCGGTTCGGAAAGCCGCCTCGGTTTTCTCCTTCAGCGCGTGGACAAACTCCTGGGCCCGCGCGCCTTGGTGCGCCATGCGGTCTTCGAGCACCAGGTCGGCGAAATTGCGATAGCCGAGCAGTTGCGCCTTCTCGCGGCGCAGAACCAGAATCTTGGCGATGATCTCGCGGTTGTCGAACTTGTCTCCGGAGGCGCGGGTCATGAAGGCACGGTACATCTGCTCGCGGATCGCGGCGTCATCGAGATACGTCAGCACGGCTGTGTAGCTCGGTCCCTGCAGCGTGAACCGCCAGCCCTTCTTGCCCTTCTTCTCGGCGCTGTCGCGCGCGGCGTCGACGGCGCTCTTGGGCAGCCCGGCGAGTTTGGCTTCATCGTCGACGAGCAGCTCGAAAGCGTTGGTTGCGTCGAGCACGTTCTCGCTGAACTTGGTAGTCAGCTTCGCCAGCTCGATGTTGATCTGCATGAGCCGGGTTTTGCCGGGCTGGTCGAGGCCGGCGCCGCTGCGGCGGAACTCGTCGATCGTTTTTTTCAGGAAGCGCGCCCGCGTGCCGGTCAAATTTTTCGCCTCCTCCGTCGCCTCGTAGCGCCGCAGCTGCTTCCAGAGCGCCTCGTTCAGCGCAATACCGGAGTAGAACTCGCTAACGCGCGGCTGCACGGCGTTGTAGGCCGCACGCAACTCTGGATAGGTGGCGACGGTTTCCAGGTGCCCGGTGATGCCCATAGCGTACTCGAGGCGCTCAGTGACTTTCTCAAGGGCCAGCAGCGTGTTTTCAAAGGTGCGCTGGCCTGGGTCGGTGGCGAGGGCATCGAGCTTCTCCCGCGCGTCGCGCAGCAGCTCATCGACGCCCGGCTCGACGTGCTCGGCCCGAATCTGGTCAAACGGAATCGTGAACTGAAATTCGAGTAGAGGATTGACGGCGGTGGTTGTGGACATGGCTAATCGAGATCGCCCGCGGAGCGGGGCAGAGGCTCACGATCCTAGTGTAGCTGATCTATAGTAACTAGTTCTATGTCAATAGCTTACAGGAATCCATTGCAATGATTTGATAATTCTAGTAATATCGAAATATGGACACCGGACAGACTCTCCCCGATCACTCGCAAGTTGTCCGCTATGCCGACATGTTTGCGGCGCTGGGCGCCGAGCCACGCCTCAGAATCGTGCGGTTGCTGCTGTCGGCGCACCCTGATGGCTTGGTGGCTGGCGAGATTCAGGAGGAGTTGGGCACGCCGGCGTCCACCTTGTCGCACCATCTGGAACGGCTCAGGGGCGAGAGTCTGGTCGACGTGAAACGCGAGAGCACCTACCTGCGGTACACGGCGAACGTGGATGCGCTGCGCGAGTTGCTGACGTTCCTTTACGCCGAATGCTGCACGCGGAGCGGCGCCGTTCGCCCGCAGGATATCGTGCAGATCTGTGGCTGAGCATGAAGAAGCGAATCCTGGTTCTATGCACCGGCAATTCCTGCCGCAGCCAAATGGCGGAAGGCTTGCTGCGTTCGTTTGGCGAGGAAGTCGAAGTTCATTCCGCCGGGACCGAGCCCGCGGCGCGGGTGCATCCTCTGGCCGTGCAAGTGATGCGGGAAATCGGCGTTGACATTTCGGCCGGCCTTCCCAAGAGCGTGGATGCGTTTCTGGGTCAGTCCTTCGATCACCTCATTACAGTCTGTGACGACGCCGACCGGAACTGCCCGCGCTTCGGCGGCAAGGTGGGGAAGCGCTCTCACATCGGATTCACGGACCCGGCCCGTGTGAGGGGAACGGAAACTGAAGTTCTCGCGGCCTTCCGCCAAGTCCGCGAAGAGATTCGAACCAAGCTGAGCGAATACTACGAAAAGGAGATCAAGAACCCATGACAAGCTCTGAGCAAGTTCGGGAAATGGTCCGTGAGCGGTACGCCGAAACCGCCCTGCGCGTGTTGCAGGGCGGGGGCGGATGCTGCGGCCCGGTCAAAGAAGCCTCCAAAGATCCGATCACATCGAACCTTTACGCGGTGGAGCAAACGAAAGCGCTGCCAGCGGATGCTGTAACAGCGTCGCTTGGCTGCGGCAACCCGACGGCATTGGCTGAGCTGCATCCGGGTGAGATCGTCCTCGACCTCGGGTCGGGTGGAGGGATCGACGTGCTGCTTTCGGCGCAGCGGGTCGGGCCTGCGGGCAAAGCCTATGGCCTCGACATGACGGACGAGATGCTGGCGCTTGCGCGCGAGAACCAGCGCCAGGCGGACGCCACGAACGTCGAGTTTCTGAAGGGGGAGATGGAAAACATACCGCTTCCGGCCAATCACGTCGATGTGATCCTCTCCAACTGTGTCATCAACCTGGCCGCTGAAAAAGATGTTGTTCTCAGCGAGGCTTTTCGTGTTCTAAAGCCCGGCGGACGTCTCGCTATCGCGGACATCGTCGTGCGGGGCGACATACCGCAAGACATCCGGCAGAGCGTTGAGCTCTGGGCCGGCTGCATCGCCGGGGCGCTCAAGGAAACCGAGTACATCCGGCAGTTGGAGAGGGCGGGGTTCGAAGAGGTCAGCGTGGAACCCGTTCGCATTTATCGAGCCGAGGAGGCTTGCGGATTTCTGCCAGCCGAAGGTATGGACGTGAAGACCGTTGCCGCGGAAATCGACGGCAAGTTCATGAGCGCGTTCATTCGCGCGCGCAAACCATCCTGACAACGGGGGTGCCCAGCTACTGGACGGCCCGGCGATGAACCGTCTCAGGGGTAGGGGAGTCGCCTCGCATCCTTCGCAGCAGGCTGGAGCGCTCCACGTCTTCGTCAGTCGGTACGAACTGATTCCGGGCGAAGCAGTCCGTCGCCACCTGAGGCAGCTGCACGGTTTCCCACCAGCGGCCCAGAGCCTCCATCATGCGGACGAGCCTGGGGAAGGTCGTCGGCTTATGCGTGTAGGCGGTGGCGCCGGCCTCGTAGGCGCGGACGACGTCCACGTCGGCTCTGGAACTGGACAAGACGATGATCGGGATGCCCCAGAAGAAAGGGTTGCTCTTAATGTCTAAGAGAGCTTCGATGCCGCTTTTGCGCGGCATGTTCAGGTCGAGCAGGATGATGTCAGGCCGGGGCGCCGAGTCCCTGGTGTATTTTCCGAGTTGGTAGAGGTAATCAAGAAGCTCTTCGCCGTCGCTTACGAAGCGGAGATCGCAAACCACGCCGGCTTCCCAAAGAGCCTCCTGGACCAGCAACTGGTCTCCCCGATTGTCATCCGCATAGAGAAAAATCATGGGCAAACGGCCCCCCTTCACTTCCGCGTATTTCCTGTTTTGACACGAAGGGGAAGCGCCAGCGAAATACCACCGCAGCGCTCATGACATTACTGCTTATTAATATCCGCTAGATGCTCGTTCGCGTCGATAAGTGGGATGCCTAATATCGCCCGGCTAAAGTGAGTATTCGCACTCCGTGCCCGTAGTACTTTTTTTCCCTGAATTCCGAGGCCGCTAGAGCCGCTCTCACTTTCTCCAATCCATTCATAATAAGCCACTTACGCTCGCCGAAAGACATTGTGCCGCAGGGGGGTGACGGCAAAATATCCCGAACTTTTTCGAACATTTTATCCGTGAAGAGGCCGTTTAATTCGAGCCTTCCATTTCTGGCTGGCAGGGCTTATCCCTTGCCGGAAAAGGGGACTATTTCAGAGGGGATTTATCACTCGTCGCAGTTGGCATTTGGGCCTTGATAGCGGGCCTGGTCTAGAAGCCTTTTTCACCCACAGGCCGCAGCTTCCTGGCCAATGCACCGTAGCCCTTCTCCAAGGCCAGGGCCGCCGCATCGCTGCCATTGCCGGCCTTCAGGGCTGGATCGGCGCCGCAAGAAAGGAGCAGGTCGGCGAGCGGCTCGTCACCGTGCATCGCCGCCGCGTGCAGCGCGGTCCAGCCGCCCTGCTGCCGGGCGTCAACCGGGGCGCCTTTTTCGAGCAAAAGCCGCGCGATTTCGGTGGCATGGGCGGCCGCCGCGCTGTGCAAGGGCGTCACGGCCATGGGATTGCGGGCCACGGCAGTAACGTCGGCGCCCTTGGCGACCAACAGCTTGGCGCAGGCCGGCTGCTGGAAGAAGGCCGTAAAGTGCAGCGCCGTAAAGCCATCGGCCGACCAGGTATGGGCCAGAGACGGGTCAGTGGAGAGAAGGGCGCTGAGCTGGGCCTCGTCTCCCAGGGCAGCGGCCTCGAAAATATCGAGCGACGCCTTCCTGGAGCGCAGCATCTCGACCATCTCGGACCGCCGCTGGTAGGCGGCCTGCATCAGCGCCGATACGCCGTTCTCATCGCGCGCCGAGGCTAAGGCGGCGTCGGATGCCAGCAGGCTCTCGAGTTGCCGCGCGTCTCCATGGCGAATCGCTTCCAGAACATCCTTGGGGCTTGGCATGGGACGCCTCCCGGGGGCAGAGTTTGACTCGCTTCCGATAATTAGTTAGCATAGCTAATAATCTATGTCAAGAGGGACGACGGGCGAGGGAAACACGGCGGATCTCGAAACACTGGCCGGACGGCTGCACTCGTCGGCCATCCACCTGCTTCGCCGCCTTCGGGCGGAGGACGTCAAAAGTGGCCTCGGTCCGGCGCGCCTGTCAGCTCTCTCGGTGGTGGTCTTTCGCGGGCCCCGGCCCTTGCGAAAACTGGCCGCCGCGGAGCAGGTCAAGCCGCCCACGATGACACGCATCGTCCAGGGCTTGGAACGGGAAGGCCTCGTCGCGCGGGAGACGGACCCTCGCGACGGGCGTGTTGTGCAGATTCACGCCACCTCGAAAGGGATCAGCGCGATGGAAAGGGCTCGAGACCGGCGCCTGCAGGCCTTGGTCGCGCTGCTGGAAGGCGTGGAAGGAAGCGAAAAGCAAGTCCTCGCCGAGGCAGCGGAGATCCTGGAAGGTTTGCTGCGGAAATCGAAGGTAAAGGTGGAGGCAGCGAAGAAGACTGAGGGCTAGTTCAGCCCTGGCGGTACCACGCCAGCGTCCGGCGCAAGCCTTCCTCAAAATCGATCGACGGCTCGAAGCCAAGGTCACCGCGAGTCTGCGTGACGTCAGCCTGCGAGTGGCGTATGTCGCCTGGGCGCTGGGGGCCGTACTGCGGCGGGATCTCCACGCCTGCAATCGATTGGAGCAGTGACCAGATCTCATTCAGCGAATAGCGCTTTCCTGTCCCGCCGTTGAAAATGCGCCCAGGTGCTTTCGGGGCGCGCGCGGCCAGCAGGTTCAACTGCGCGATGTTGTCGACGTAGATGAAATCCCGGGACTGGCCGCCGTCGCCGAAGATGGTGGGGGCGCGGTTTTCCAGCAGCGCCTTGCTGAAGAGCGAAAGCACCCCTGAGTAGGGCGATCCGGGGTCCTGGCGGGGACCGAAGACGTTGAAGTACCGCAGGCAGACGGTTTCCAGTCCGTACACCTCCCAAAAGGTCCTGGCGTAGTATTCACCCACGAGCTTCTGCACCGCGTAGGGAGATTTGGGCTGTGGAAGGGTTGTTTCCTTCAGCGGCAGGGCGTCGCTGTCCCCGTAGGCCGCGCAGGAGGCGGCGTAAATCACGCGCCCCACTCCCTTGCGCTGCGCCGCGCGGAGCACATTAAACGTGCCGTTGATGTTGACTTCGTGGGTGCCCTCGGGATCGTCGATCGACTGCGGCACGGACGGAATCGCCGCCTGATGGAAGACCGTGTCGATACCCTCGAAGACAGGTTCGACGGCCCGGTAGTTGCGGATGTCCAGCGTCAGTAGCTCAATCCGGCTGTTGACTTCGTCCAGGTTGGCCGGCTTGCCGGTCGAAAGATCGTCAATGACGGCGACCCGGCGGATTTCCGGATCGGCAAGCAAAGCCCGAACGATAGCGGACCCGATGAAACCGGCGCCGCCGGTGACGACAACATTCCGCACGGTTAGTCCAGTTTGGCGATTTCGGAGCGCAAGTAGGCGAGTGTTTCGCGAACAATGTTCTCCGCGCCGTGAGAGAAATCGAAAACTTCGAGGGAGACCCAACCATGGAAGCGGCGGTCTTTCGCCACTTGCAACACGGGTTTGAAATCGTAGCCGCCGGGACGGGGGTGGGTGCCGTCGTTTTCGTTCACGTGGATGTGGCGGATGCGATTCCAGTGCTTTTTCATCAATTCGGCATGCGGTTCCGTCTCATCCACGGCATTGTGAGTGTCGAACATCGACTGCACGGCGGGGCTGCCGATCCGCTCGACCACCCCGATGGCTTCCTCGAGCGAGATGATGACATTGGTCTGGTTGGTGGGCAACGCCTCGACGCAAAATGTCACACCCCGCTCCTCGAGCCGCGGTACGATCGACCGCAGCCCTTCGGTGAAATTGTCCGCGGCCTGCTTCGGCGTGAGGCCTCCCGTGGCTCGGCGCTGATTCGGCGAGCCGAAGACCATGACGCCGCCCTTGCCGTCCGCGCGGAGATCGCCGCACAGGTCCACGAGCCGGCCGAGGTAGTCCCAACCGGTGCGGCGGATGTTTTCATCGGGTGTGGTGACGTGCAAGCCGTCGGGACCGACGCCCAGCCAGTGAAAGCCGACGAACTCCAGACCTTCGGAAATGATGATGTCCCGCAGCTCCCGGCGTTTCGCGGCGGGCAGTTGCGAAGCATCCTTCTGCAACGTGCTGGGGGCGATTTCAATGCCATCCCAGCCGCTGCGCTTCATCACGCGGCACGACTCGGCGAAGGGGGTGTCTTGAAACACCTCGTTGCAGACGGCGAAGCGAAATTCGTAAGCGGCAGCCATGGAGATGAGAGACAGTCGTCAGTGTATCGAATGCCGGGGGTTTGTTGAAACTGAGACACGCCCCAATGTCGTACATTGAGAACAGGAATCCCTGAAGAAATAGGGTAAGGTCACCGGCGCCGCGAGATAGGGAGTTGATAACCAACGAGAGATCCCCGGCGCTTCTGACGGTCCTGAAAGAGGTACACCTTCCTGGGAAGTTCTGCGCGAAGAAGCGCAACGCAGCGGCGATGAAGGAGAATCTGGAGCGATTCCGCCTGGCGGTAGGCGCCATTGATGCCGCCAACGGCGAGGACCCGAATCGGGAGTGGCATCAGGGCAAGGAGTATCCCAAGGAGCTGCTTTACGCCGAACGCATGACCGGGTGGCTCGACAGGCTGGCTCCGGAGGCGTCCGAGGAGGTGCGGCTGGCGGCGCGAGCGCAACATATCCGGCGATGGGAAATTCCCCGAGAGAGTTATCCGAAAGACCGTCAGGGGTACCGACAATGGCGGACGGACCTGGGCCGGTTTCACGCGGAGACCGCAAGCGCGATTTTGCGCGAGGCAGGCTACGGCCAGGACATGATCGCCCACGTGCAGGCTCTCCTTCGGAAGGAGCGGCTGAAGACTGATCCTGACTGCCAGTTGTTGGAAGACGTGATCTGCCTCGTTTTTCTGGAGCACTATCTGGCTGATTTCGCCCAGGAACAGGATGAATCGAAGCTCGTTGACATTCTGCGGCGCACCTGGCGCAAGATGTCTCCGCGCGGCCGGCAAGCCGCACTGGCGCTGAAGTTACCCGAGCCCCTGCGCCGGGTGGTTGAGAAAGCCGTGGCGGCTTGATGGCCGGCGGCGCGCAGTTCCCGCAAGATTGGAAAGCACATTTATGAAAACGGTTGTGATTATTGTTGTGGCGCTGTTTCTGCTGGCGGTTCCGGCGGCGCTGTTCTTTTCTTCCAACACGACGGTGGTGGAGCTGACAAATCCCATCGAGGTGATCGGGTCGGAGACGCCGCTTGCCATCCGCGCGACGAATCCGCACGGCGTGCGGCAGCTGCGGGTGCTGGTCGAGCAGGGCGGCAAACAGTATGAGATCTCCAACACCGCGCAGCCAGCGAACCGTTTCACCTTCTGGTTTTCCAGCCAGCCACCGCATGAGGTGAGCGTCAACGCCGGCACCGCGGTCACGCCCGAGCTTCAAGACGGTCCGGCCAGGGTCATCGTCGAAGCGCAATCGAACGATTTGCGGGGCCTGATGAGCGCGATCACGGCGGACGTGCTGGTAAAAACCAAGCCACCGGCGTTGAGCGTTGACGGATTGCAGCACTACATCAACCACGGCGGTTCGGAGCTGGTGGTCTTCACAGTGTCGGGCTACTGGACCGAGGCGGGAGTACGCGTCGGGGAGTACACGTTTCGCAGCTTCGCGTTCCCCGGAGAGCCGGGCAGCGGCGACACCTCCAAGCGTTTTTCGCTGTTCGGCTTTCCCTGGGACGTGCCCGGCGACACGGCGCCGATTGTCTACGCCTCGAACCCCACCGGGGCCGAAGCCACCGGGCGCTTCTGGTTCAAGACCTTTCCGAAGGATTTTCGGTCCCGTGAGCTGCCCATCAGCGACGAATTTGTGGATACGATGGCCGCGCGCCTCGACCCCGGCGGAACGGGCGACGCACTGTCACGATTCCTGAAGATCAACGGCGAGACGCGCCGCGCCAATAATCAAACGCTATCGGATCTGCGGTTGAAGAGCGAGGAGCGCATGCTCTGGTCGGGTCCGTTCCTGCAGCTGGCAAACTCGAAGGTCGAGTCACGGTTCGCCGACGCGCGGGACTACCTTTACCAGGGCCGCAAGGTCGATCATCAGGTGCATCTGGGGTTCGATCTCTCGGTGACCCAGAACATCGACGTGGCGGCGGCCAACGCAGGCAAGGTTGTGTTCGCGGATAACCTGGGCATTTACGGAAACTGCGTTGTGGTCGACCACGGCTATGGTCTGCAAAGCATCTATGCGCACCTGAGCGAAATCGGGGTCAAGCCCGGCGATGCCGTCAGCAAGGGACAGAGTCTCGGCAAGAGCGGCTCGACGGGGCTGGCGGGCGGCGACCACCTGCACTTCAGCATGCAGGTGGACGGCGTGCAGATCAATCCGGTGGAATGGTGGGACGCCCACTGGATTCAAGACCGCATTCTGAGCAAGCTTCCCCCGGGTTCGTAGTCCCCACAAGAGCCAGAGGGCCGGGAAAGAGGGAGAACTGCCCCCTGCCCAGGGGATCCTCGCGCCGCTGAGGGAGTGTCCGGAAGCTACCCAGGGCGACTTGACACGAAAACATACCGGGTGCTATTTGTTTTCTATTACCTCGGGCAACCTCGCCGATAGAACCCTTCCCGCAAATACCGGCGTTGCCTCTAGGGAGGGTACGTTCCTTGCGTATTTTGAAACGTGGGTGGTGCCGCCTCTTCCACTTGCGGAGCGATCACAACATCGCGAATTGCGGGGGCCCGGTGTGGCGCTGCCGCCGCTGCGGCAGCGAGTTTACGGTGCCGTGGGCCATTCCGCTGATTGACGCGCCGCGCGAGTCCAGCAAAGAACCGGTGGAATTGGCGCCGCTTTCTTCTTTGTCTTCGTAAGAGCCAGCCGAGCCTCGGTTATCCGCCCGGCCCACCAGGGAATGGTGTGCCTTCGGTTCAGAAGGGCGCTTCTTCGATCGTGCAGTACTGGCGGGCCGCCGAGAGCATGCGCCTTTCGAGGGCTGCCTGGTCGCGATTGGCGACTTCGCATTCGCTGACCCGGAAATCCTGCACCATGCCGCCGCGTGAGATGAAGAGCTGGACGTTCACCTTCATGTCCAGGTCATCCGACCCGGCAAGCCGCAGTTTCACGAAACCGGGCACGCGTTTGCCGGTCTTGGCTTCGGCCGACCGCGTGAACCAGGAGAGCCGTTCGTTATCCACGCTGCGATAGTAGATGTGGACTTCCGCGTCGGACGCCGCCTCAGGTAACTCTACGTCGAACACCTCGAACTCTTCGCCCAATTGCGTGACCCTGTCCGCCAGGTAGCAAGCCTGCTGTTTATTCCACTCGGGGGCGCCGGCGGCGACGCGATCCAGGCACTTGTCGTCGGGTCCCCACTTGGTGCAGAGGGGGTCTTTCGGGCAGCGGGGCTGCGGCGGCAGCTCGATCTCCTGCTGATTCCTCCAGGCTGAGGCGCGGAACGACCAACTCACCACCGTGCGCTCAATCTCCGATCCCCGCCGCCACCAGGATTTTTCCTGCGGCACGAGCGTGCCGGTTACGCGGATGCGCCGCCGCTTGTCGGCCGCCGGTTTCTGCTGGGGATTGCTCGCCAGGTAGGAAAAGCGCTGGAACACTGCGGTCAGCACATTGGTGCTGACACCCTCCTTTTTGAGGGCAAGCACGTCATCGGGAGTGAGCTGCGGCACCCGGTTCGCGGCGTTGATCATGCTGATCATCAACTCGTCGCTGATCCCTTCTTTCGAAAGCCTGACGAGGTCGTCGCTGGTGATAGCGCTCGCCTCTTGCGCGACGGCGGCCGGGTGCACCGGAAGCGCCAGCCACACGAGCAGCAGCATCGATGGGATGGGAGCAAACCTAGCCATGGCGAATCCTGGATGAACCATCGCTGTCCGGCCGTGCTCTCTTGGGGAAGGCAGGCCGCCCTTTCCGGTTCTTTCTTGCAACTAGCTTAGCAGCGCACGGTTTTCCGTTTCGACTCGGGTGCTGCCTTCAAACCGCGCAAGCGTCAGAAAACTTCCAGGGCCGCTCCGCCCAAGCCGATTGCAAGGCAAGGCGCGCGGCGCCTCCGATGGTCCGCCGGGCACGGCGGTCCGCAGCCCGGTACACTACGATCGAAGGAAGTCTTCCCAGGCGGGATCATGCGGGCAAAAATTCTGGTGTTTGTGGCCGCGGCGGCGGTGACGATGACGCTGTTTATCAACTTCTGCAACTGGGCCTACCGGTGTGGCTGCCAGTCGTGGTGGGCCGGGGTTGCGGATCATTGCAACATTCACGCCGCCTCGCCGCCCCACTGCCCCTGGTGTGTGTCCGCTCTGGCGGGCTATTCGAGCTTTGGCGTGATCCTCGCCTCACAGGCGCTCGTGGCCTTCGTGCCCTGGCGTGGGGGAGCCGCGGGCCGCTTGGCGCTGGCCCTGGCCACGTTCCCGCTCGCGGGCGGGGTGATGGCGCTGCTCTGGGGCTGGTATGCGGGGTATTGGAACGCAGCCTGAGTCGAGGATCGCCGGGGCGGAGGCACCCGTTAACTGCCCTGTGGCGCGTAACTCTGCATCGGAGTAAAGGAGCCTGAAGCGTTGATGCGGATGCCCGTGAACAGGATGTCAATGAGCACACCTTGCACCTCGATGTAGCCCCGCACGCCGATTGTTTGCGGATATTCGACAGCGTAATTGATGAGGCGCGAAGTTCCCGGCGTCATCCGCCTTTGCTCGCTCAGAATCTGCTTCCCCGTATCGTCAAAGATTCGCATGGTGATCGTCTGCATTGCGGTTTCGGTGGGGAAGCGCTTCGGCAGGATGATGACGCCGACGGTCTGAAAGAAGTCGCGCTGATCGAGAAACATGACGCGACGGCGGTCTGGTTCCGTGAAGCGGTAGGTCGACTCGAAGTCCTGGCGGGATGGGTGACGGTTGCGCAGGATGACCTGCCCGAACACGTTGCCGCAGGTCGCGCTGGCGGAACTACATGGGATGTTGGCGTGCGCCCATCCGACAACAGCCGAGCTTGCGTTGGGGTCCGCGATTTCGACGCGGACCGTGCCGTGGGCCGGCACTGTGACGACGTGGTTCTGGACGAGCCCAACGCCGATGATCGGCACGGGGATCACGGTGCCGCCCGCGCCGTTATAGAACGTGAGAGGCACAGCGACCGCGACGTCATTGAGATTGCCAAATAGAAGCGTGGTTGACCATTCGCCGCCAAAAATCAGTTGGGGGACGTGGCGGTCATTGGCCGAGATGACGTCCAGGGCGGAGATAGGCGAAGAAGACCCGAGAACAAGGGCGGCACAAAGCAGGCAAACACGGAACATGACGTGGACTCCTCCTGGCGCTCGTTTGCGCCGAATCAGCGGCGCAATCGGCCTCTACAGACCTCCCGGGCTAAATCAGGGCCCGACGCACGTGAGATGAAGACGGACGCCGCAGCCTCGCACGCCTCAACGTGTAGCGTACCGGGCGAACTGACCCAGCCTAAAGCAGGATTTCCAATTTGGGCCGTCAACGGCACGGTCAGGGTACTCTAGTCCGCAGTTCGGAAGCAAGGTCTTCATTAGGCAGGCCGGACTTTCGATGTTGCTCGGCCACAAGGGGACTGGCTCGACCCAGGCATTGCAGGAAGTGGGTACGGCTGCGCCAAACTCGATATACTGGCCCTGCCGGGCTGGCCAAAACGGAGATCCCGGTCCAACACATCGGCGAGGTCATCCAAGAAATGATAAAGGCACTGCTTGTCACCTTGGCGTTGCTTACCGGCAGCACTCTGTTCGCAGGTTCGGGCAACCTGGAAATCTACTGGGTCGACGCCGACGGCGGCGCAGCCACTCTCATCGTCTCTCCCAACGGTAAATCCCTGCTGGTTGACACGGCCAACCGCCGCGACGACAATCGCGATGCCAACCGCATCCTGGCCGCCGCGAAGATGGCGGGCCTCAAGCAGATCGACATCCTACTCACTACCCACTATCACGGCGACCATATGGGTGGCATGGACGCTCTGTCCACGATGATCCCGATCGCGCATTACATGGACCATGGTCCCTCTGTCGAACTCGACCGTCCCCGGGTCGCCGCCGTCTACGAAGCCTACGAAAAACTAAGTAAGGGCAAACGCACAATCGTCAAAGCCGGCGATAAGATCCCGTTGGAGGGCCTGGATATTACCGTCGTTCAATCGGCCGGCAAGTCGATCACGACTCCAGTGGCGGGCTCGGGCGCAGCAAACGCCTCGTGCGCCACTTTCGAGGAGCACCCGCCCGACCGCGACGCGGACAACGATCAGAGCGTCGGCATCATCGTCAGGTTTGGCAACTTTGATTTCCTGGATCTCGGCGATCTCACCTGGAACTACGAGAAAAATCTCGTATGCCCGGCGAACCTGCTTGGCAAGATTGACGTCTACCAGACCACTCACCACGGACTCGACCGCTCCAACTCTCCGCAAATGTTGCAGGCGATCGATCCTGTGGTCATCGTGATGAACAACGGCGCCACCAAGGGCGGCCCGGCCAGCGTCTTTGAAACATTCCGCCGGGGTTCGCGCCTCGAGGATATCTGGCAGGGGCATCTCGCGCTCGGAACCCCCGCCGAAGTGAACACAAACCAGGACATGATCGCCAACCTGGGGCCGACCGAGGGCTGCGAGGGCCACACGTTGAAGCTTTCGGCTGCCGCGGACGGATCCTATACGATGACCAATCTGAGAAACGGCATCACCAAGTCCTATCAGTCCAAATAGCAGTGCGGAGCGATCGCCGCCCGGCAGGCGGTAACGAGCGGGCGGAAGAAGTGGAACCGGGCCCGCACGAGAAGCAGGCCCAGCCTCAAGCGAAGCTACATGATCTTGCCGTCGGTGAGGGTAAGGCGGAACGGCTGCTTTGTCAGATTGCTGGCCACGCCTTCGAAGCGGATTTCGCGACCCGAGCCGATAGCTTCGCGGGAACGGTTCTCCAGGTTGAGAACCACTTCCACGGAACCACCTTTCTTGCTGCTCAGGTGGATGGTCTGCGGCCTGTCAGGTGGATCGCTGCCGACAACGAAGAGCCTCATCTCAGGCGTCAGTTTGCCGCGCAGGTCGCCCCAAATGGAATCTCCGTTCCCACCGGTCAATTGCGTCTTGAGGTCAATGAAGCGGTAGAGCAGGGGATTGTCCTTGCGGGCCTGCTGCTCCGCCTTAAAGGTGCGCACTTCGGCGGACTCGATCTTCAGGTCAACGGGCGGCAGCGCGCGGGTCTTAGCGAGCTGCTTGAGTTCGCCAAGACCGTCTTCGGTGCCGGTGTATTTCGAGTAGACCTTGGTCAGGTATTCATCGACCTGCTTGCGCGACTCCGGAGGCAGAGCGCCCTTTCCTTCGTGCATGGCCGCGCGCGCAAACGAGAACAGGGCCAGCTCGTTCTTGTTGGGGTCGCCTTGCTTCAGCACAACGTCGCCGAGCCAATAGGAAACCTGGCCGGAGTCGGGGTTTAGCTCGAGTACCTGCTTGAGTTCTTTCTCAGCCAGGAGATTATCCTTCTTCTGCATTGCGACCCAGCCTAGAGTCTGGTGCGCCGAGGCCTGGGCCTGTTTCTTGGCGTTCTCCCAATCCGCCTGCGCTACGGTGGCCTGCTTGTTCTCCGGGCGGAACTGTTTGTCGATCGCCCCGCCCAACAGGGCCTTGGCGGCGGTGTCACCGTCGGCGAAGGCTTGCGGCGTGGTGGCGCCGAGGAACGGCGTCAGCAGAGCGATGGTGTAATTCGCGCTGAAGTCGCCGGGGACTTGTTTCAGCAGATCCTTGGCGGTTTCAACCGCCTTGGGCAGCTGATTCGTCTGCTGGTAGCTGGCCAGATAAAGGCGCAGCCGGTCTTCGGCATAGTCCGACTCGGCGTACTTTTCTTTCCACTGGTCAAGAACCTGAATCTTTTTGGCGGCATCGGCCTCGGTGATCGCTTTGTTGATGAGATCGTACTCTTGCTGGTCCTTAGGCGCCTTTTCCTTCTTTTGTTCCTGCGGCGAAGGCACCGCGGCGACTGTCACCAGCAACAACAGACAGGTAGACAGCGCGATGTGTGTAAACCGTTTAAGCATGGTCTGATTCTCCCGCAGCGGTCCAAGGGACCACTCTCATTCTAAACCACATACGGCGGTCGGGCCAGCCGCCGTCCAGCCCTGGGCTAGGATGGGCCAATCGGGGAGTATATACAAGGTTTGGCCCGAAGGCAACCCTTAGATCGCAGAAACTCCCACACCGAACGCCCAGGTTCGGTGACAAGTCGTGCATCTAGCAATGTGGACGACCGAATGGCCGGGCCCGTTGCGCGATCTGTTACAATCCTGACTCGCCTGACTCGCTTCCCGGAGCCTTTTTGCCAGCGCGTTCTCTCGACCTCGGCCTGATCGCCGTCTATCTTATCACCGTCACCGTGTTCGGAGCACGGTTCCGCCACAAGCAGAAATCACTCAAAGACTACTTTCTTGGAGGGCGGGAAGCGCCCTGGTGGGCGATCTCGCTTTCGATCGTGGCGGCCGAAACGAGCACCCTTACGATCGTCGGCACTCCGGCGCTTGCCTTTGACGGCAATCTGGGATTCTTGCAGCTCGTGTTCGGCTACCTCGTAGCGCGGGTTGTGATCTCCGTTTTGTTCATTCCACAGTACTTTCGCGGGCAGATGTTCACCGCCTATGAGCTGATGCAGCGGCGTTTTGGCGAGCGTGTGCGCCGGTTTGCCGCCTCCACGTTTCTGCTGACCCGCTCGCTGGCCGAGGGCGTGCGGGTGTTTGCGATTTCCCTCGTCGTCTCGGTTGTTCTCGGCACGGGTGAGGTGGAGTCGATCATCATCATCTCGCTGCTGACGCTCTTCTACACATTCGAGGGCGGCATGACGGCGGTGATCTGGACGGACGTTGTCCAAATGGCGCTCTACGTCTCCGGCGCGATTTTGAGTTTCGTGCTGATCTTGGGGCACATTTCCGGAGGCTGGGCGGAAGTGGCGGCGGTGGCCGCGCGCGACGCTAAGTTTCAAGTCTTCGATTTTGGATTTGAGCCGAGCATGGCGTTTTTTTCGCGCACCTACACCTTCTGGGCGGGTTTGCTGGGGGGATGTTTTCTCGTGACGGCCACTCACGGAACCGACCAACTGATGGTGCAGCGTCTTTTGAGCGCGCGCAGCCAGCGGGACAGCCGGCTGGCGCTGTTCGCAAGCTGGTTCGTCATCCTGTTGCAGTTTTCCCTGTTTCTGATGATTGGTGTGATGCTGTATGTGTTCTATCAGCAGTCCGGCCTGCCCGCGCCGGAGCCACGGGACCGCCTCTATCCCGCGTTCGTGTGGGATTACCTTCCGCCCGTTGCTTCGGGTCTGGTGGTCGCTGCTATTCTGGCGGCCGCCATGTCGAACCTGAGCGCGGCCTTGAATTCCCTGGCGTCGTCCACGGTGATGGATCTTTACCTTCCGCTCTTCCGCCGTGACAAGCTCTCCGATAGGCAGGCCCTGACGCTCTCGCGGGCGGCCACTTTCGTTTGGGGGGTGGTGCTGGTTACCTTCGCGCTGATGGCGCGCAAATGGGGCCCCGTGCTCGAGGCGGGACTGGCGATTGCGTCTGTTCCCCTAGGCGCTCTGCTCGGGGTGTTTTGTCTGGGTGTCCTGACGGAGCGGGTGAAAGAGAACGCCGCCATCGGCGCCATGATCTGCGGATTTGCGGTGATCGGTTTTGTCACTCTTTACACGACGATCGCCTGGACCTGGTACGTTGTCATCGGAGCCACAACGACTTTCGCAGCCGGTTGCCTGCTTTCGCTGATTCCGGCGGCGCCGGTGGAGGCGAATCGCTAGCGAGAGCCCTGGAAGCCCCGCCTCCTCAAGTCCCATGAACCCTCCTTCCCAAACCATCAGCGGGCGGACTTCCCCGCCGGTGGACCTGCTCCGCTCCCTCGGCACCTGGGAGGCGGTTTCGATTGTGGTAGGCACGGTGATCGGAAGCGGAATCTTCCTGGTTCCGAAAACGATGGTGGCGCAGGTCGGCTCGCCTTCGATGGTTCTGCTGGTCTTCGTGATCGGCGGACTACTCTCGTTATGCGGGGCTCTGACCTACGCCGAGTTGGGAGCGGCCCTGCCACACGCCGGCGGCGAGTATATCTATCTGCGCGAGGCGTATGGTCCGCTGGCCAGCTTTTCGTACGGCTGGACGCAGTTTTGGGTCGCCAAGAGCGGCAGCATCGCCACACTGGCGACGGCGTTTTTCTACTACCTGGCGAATTTCTGGCCGGCGCTGGAAGCGCCTTTTTTCGAGATTCCCATCCCTTTGGGTCCGGGCGGAAATCCCCTGCCGGTCTCCTGGGGCCAGATTCTCGCGATAGCGCTCATTCTGGGGCTGGCCTGGCTTAACTACTTCGGGGTGAAAATCGGCGGCCGCGTCCAAACAGCCGTGACCGCGCTCAAGATTGTCCTGATCCTGGCGATTGTCCTCCTGGCGGCCGCGCTCGGGGGCGGCAGCACGGAGAGCCTGCGCTCGGCGGTTTCCCATACCGGCGGTTTGACGGGGTTCTTTGCCGCCTTGGTGGCCGCGTTGTGGGCTTACGACGGTTGGAACAATCTGACCATGGTGTCCAGCGAGATTCAAAACCCGCAGAGAAACATACCGCGCTCGCTTATCCTCGGAATCCTGGCCGTGATGGGCATCTATCTGGCGGCGAATGTCGCCTACTTTTACGTCCTTTCAGCTTCGGAAGTGGCGGCGGCGGATCGAGTGGCCAGCGAAGCCGCGCGCAAATTTCTGGGAGATCAGGGCAGGGATGCGGTCGCGCTCGCCGCCATGATCTCGATTTTTGCCGCTCTCAACGGATCGATTCTCTCCGGCGCGCGAGTCCCTTACGCGCTGGCCAAAGACGGCTACTTCTTCGGCCCCTTGGGACGAGTCCATTCCCGCCATCGGACGCCTCATTATTCGATTTTGGCCCTAAGCGCCTGGGGCGCTCTGCTGGTTTTGTCGGGATCCTATGAGCAGCTCTTCACCTACGTTATTTTCTCGGGATGGATCTTCTATGGCCTGACCGGGACGGCGGTTTTTGTTCTGCGAAGGAAACATCCGGGGTTGGAGCGGCCCTTCCGAGTTTTGGGTTACCCATACGTTCCCGCCCTTTTCGTGGCCATGGCTGCTGCTTTGGTTGTAATGACGCTGTGGACCTCCCCTCGGGAATCTCTGCTAGGCCTGGTTCTGATTGCTCTGGGGTTCCCGTTTTACCTCCACTGGACTAAAAGATAGCCCTTTCCCGCGGAGCCCCTATCGTGGATAATGGTTTTCTACTCCCGTTCGGGTTATTCAGGGTGAGTTGCGGCCGTGGATTCGGGAAAAACCCGGCCTGCCGTCTGCCACTCGGTGCTGTTAAGCCCCTCCGCAATTTGGCGGCTTGACGGCAAAATTGGGTTCTTTGTTCTGAAACCGGAACGAACCAGTTGACGGCACCGCTATTCCTCTGGTATAAATCTCCCGAGTAGGCCCTTTTTTGCCCTTGTGTTCCGGTTTCAGAACGAAGGGGCCGCGGCTGCGGCTAAGCGGGTGTTGGAGTTTTGCTAGATCCAAACGATAAAATCAGGGCTGCAATAAGACAGCAATCGTGGAGGAAACAGGAATGGATGTCAATAAGATTCTGATCGAACTTCGACACGAAAGAGAGCAAATCGAAGAAGCGATCGTCTCTCTCGAAAGACTGGCGCGAGGCCGGGGCAAGCGGCGGGGCCGTCCGCCGGCTTGGATGAAGGAAGCCACGGAACGCCGGCGCGGCCGGCCACCCGGATCGAAGAACAAACCCAAGGTGGATCAGGGCTAGCGCGGGCCCGCGGACAGTCAGTCGATGCGAGGCGGCCCGGCGCCACTAATACAGCAAATGGCGCCGGCGCACCGCTTGGAACTCTTCGATTCCAGCCTCCCAACGCTCCGCGATAGATTCAGGTTTCACCCCCGCTTTCAGCTCTTCGATCGTTTGATCGTCGCCAATCCAGCGCGCGGCCTCCTGCAAGACAATCCGGCCCGGGTAGAGGTTTTGAAGAGCCGCGAAGATCTCCAGGCCGACGCGAGTGGGACGAATCGAGTTCCGGTCGAGCACAGTGATTTGGACGCCCTCGATCGTCGTCCTCTCGAATCGGGATGCTGTGGGCCTTCGCGAGGCGGGGTCGAATCGGACGCCGGCGAGATTTCGGCCGTTCAGATAGGCCGCCAGTTCGGCGCCGCGGATCCAGTCGGCTCCCACGAACTCGAACGGCCCCTTCGTGCCTCGCCCCACGGAACAGTTCCGTAGGCCCTCCAAGAGCGCGATACCCGGGTAGAGCGTCGCCTGCGTCAGGCTACGCATGTTGGGAGAGGGATTCACCCAAGGCAGCTCGGTCTCGTCAAACCAAGCGTCGCGACGCCATCCCTGCATCCGCACGACCGTGAGATCCGCGTTGATTCCGCGCTCCTGATTCAACAGGCGGGCCAGCTCACCAGCGGTCATTCCGTGTCGCACGGGCACGGGGAAATAACCGATGATCGACCGATGCGTTTCCTGAATCGGGGGGCCTTCCACAATTCGACCGGTGATGGGGTTGGGCCGGTCGAGCACATAGAAGGGCAGCTTCAGGCGCGCGGCCTCTTCCATGGCGTAGGCCATCGTAGTGACGTAGGTATAGAACCGCGCGCCGATATCCTGGATATCAAAGACCAGCACGTCGAGCTGCCGAAGCAGATCCGCCGGCGGGCGGCGTCTTTCGCCCTGGTACAGGCTGTAGACCGGAACGCCGGTTGCAGCGTCCACACTGTCGCCGACATTCTCCTGGTCGAGCCGTCCATCCAAGCCATGCTCCGGGGAAAAGATTGCGGCGAGGGCGACTCCCTCAGCCTGGTACAGCAGATCCACGCCGCGGCGGCCGTGCGCGTCAATGCCTGTCTGATTTGTGATCAGCCCGACGCGCTTGCCGCGCAGGGGAGCGAAGCCATCACGCGCGAGGACTTCGAGTCCGCTGAACACCCGGGCGGAACTCGCAATCATCGTGGCGGTAGGCCGCGCAGCGGAGGCCTGACCGGGACCCGCCGGTGCGGGATTTCGGCGGACGTCATCGAGGCTGGCGGCCACGATATTCGCGAGCCGGGCGCGTACCCCAACAACGGCGTTTCCGGCGCCGGAGTGGAGCCGGCTGGTCAGCAGGATCACATACGTCCTCGAGCTGGGATCGATCCACAGGGAAGTGCCGGTGAAGCCTGTATGGCCATAGGACCCGACTGGAAAGAGATCGCCCCGCGGCGAGGAGTAAGGCGAGTCGATGTCCCAACCCAGACCACGCCGAACGGGTTGGCCGGCCGGACTCTGCGAAGCAGTCATTGCGAGAACGCTCGAGGGGCTTAACACCCGGGCGGAGCCTACCCGGCCGAGACCCAGCATCATTTCGGCGAAACGGCTCAGGTCGCCGGCAGTGGAAAACATGCCGGCGTGTCCCGCGACGCCTCCCATGAAGCGTGTGGTCGGGTCGTGCACAACGCCGCGAAGGAACGTTCCATCGGGGAGCTTCTCGGTCGGGGCGATGCGAGGCAGCAGGCCGGCGGGTGGGAGGAACTGTGTCTCAGCCATGCCAAGCGGCTCGAAGATTTTTGTGCGGGCGTAGCTCTCGAGGCCTTCTCCGCTGGACCGCCGCACGATTTCCGCGAGCAAGATGAAATTGATATCGCTGTAGATGAAGCGATCTCCGGGGGGGGCCACGGGGGTTTCCCGAATCGCTTTCTGGATGGCCGTCTGGTAGCCGCTCCAGGCGGGTTCCAGATCGAGATCGGGCCGCAGCCCGGAAAAATGAATGAGCAGATCGCGCACAACAATCGCGGATTCACCGGCGGCGAACTCGGGCAGATAGGCAGTAACGCGGTCCCCGAGACGAACCTTGCCCTGCTCGACGAGCTGCATGATCGCCGGGGTTGTGGCCACCACCTTGGTCAGCGAGGCGCAATCAAAGATGGTGTCGAGCGTCATCGCCTCGCGCCTCGGCTGCAAGCCGCGGGCGCCATAAGCTTTGCGGTGGAGGGTCTTCCCTTGATGTCCCACCACGACGACGGCGCCGGGAAAGGCTCCTTCATTGATGGCGCGTTCGATCAGCGCATCGACGGTGGCCGAAGCCCTCCAGGTTTGCGAACGGAGGGCCGGCGGGAGCAGCAGCAGGGTCAGGCAGAGCAGGACTCGGACTGTCGTCATCACGGCGCTTCCCTTAAGGAAAACACAAATTGCGGGAAACCGGCAGGCATCGACAACTCGCGGCAACACAATTGCAGCCTGGGTAGCGAGGCTAAGCTTCGTCCGCGCCCAAACGGAATAGGGCGTCTGAGCGGAAGGCCTTGGCTGTCCGGCGGCGGTCCACCCAGTAGGCCCACGGTACGAAGAACCACTGGGCCACCGCCATCTGGAGAACGGACCATTCGTTGGGGGGTGTTTGTCCGGTGTAGGCCACGAGCTGGATGAGCAGCAGCGTGGTGACGAGTCCCCAGGGGCCCCAGGTCCTTTTTCCGACACGCGGAGACGTGGCATGCAGGTAGAGGTGGATGCCCAGCGCGTAGAGTCCCATTTCCACGACGAACGTGCCGAACGAAGAGTTCCACAGGCCCAGACCCACCTTCTGAGGGTTGCCCGGCCACAGCAGCAAATCAGGGCCGTGTGTGATGAAATCGAGCAACCAATGGCTCAGGACGCAGACAAAGAGAACCAGAGCCGCTAAAGCTCCACGGCGCTTGTAGAAGTAGGCCGCTGCGAAAAGCGCCGCCCAAAAAAGGGCGCCTGCCAGGCTGTGGGTATACGGATAGTCGGAAAACTCAAGCGGCGTGACGTTGGTATTGCCGGGATCAATGCGAACATGCTCCAGACCGAGCATCAGAAAGACCGGCCACAGCAGATCGAGGAATTGTGTGGCTAGAAACAGAGTGCCAAGCGAAACGCTGGGCATCAGTCTCTTGACTCCGAACCCAACGGCGTAATGGCCAGCAAACATTGGTTCTTTCCTCTGCTGTCAGCGGAGACCCTCAGCCGGCGGCGGGATGCGGTCTCCGAAGAACCCTTTCGCCGTGACGGGTGGTGGCTGAAAAATCTTGCCGCACGCTCCGACTTCTTCCAAGAACCACAGAGTCTGCATGGCAGGAAGCAACGGGAGTTCGCTGCCGAGGTAATGAAACGTCCCCGCTATCATAACCCATCCGGTATCAATCATAGGCAGCCGGACGCGGACGGCACGACCGGAAGCACTGGGCCCTCGAGCGCGGGACTGCCGCCTCGCGCAGGTTTGTGGCAAGATGAGGGCGGGCCGAAGAACGATGAGAAGGGTCATGCAACTTGAGTTGCCGCTGCCCAAAGCCACGGCGGCCGAGCGGAAGGCCTGGATCCGCGACCGCCTGGCGGGATACGAGTTTCGACAAAGATCCCGCGAAGCCCGGCGGCGAGCCACGGCTGGGCGGAGGGCCCGCCGCTCGCAAGGCCCCGCGGGCTTCGCCGAGCCTCGGCAACTCGAAATCCCTAGGATCCATTTGCGCTGACCTATCTCTGTGAGAACCCGGCGTTTGGGGTGCGTTTCCCTAACGCCCGCGTGCTGCCAACCCACTTGGAGCGTTATCAGGGCGTCCGTGGCTCGGGAGTCAGCCGCGGCCGGTGCGCTAAAATAGCGGGCTTCCAGTGCCGAAGCGAAACATCATCATCTACCCCGGCTCTTTCGATCCGCCCACCAATGGTCATTTGGATCTGATCACGCGGGCTTCGGAGCTGTTTGACGAGTTGGTGGTGGCTGTTTTGCGGCACAATTCCAAGAAAGCCCTTTTCCCGGTCGAAGAGCGGCTCGAGATGATCCGGGAAGCCAGCACGCACCTGCCCAACGTCACCGTCGACAGTTTCGACGGCTTGCTCGTGGACTACGCGCGGCGAAAAAACGCGCGGTTCATACTAAGAGGAATACGGGCGGTTTCCGACTACGAATACGAGCTGCAGATGGCGCTGATGAACCGCAAGCTCGATCCGCATATCGAGACGGTCTTCATGCTGCCGGCGGAAACCTATAGCTACCTCAGCTCGAAGCTCGTCAAGGAGGTGCTGGGTCTGGGGGGCGATGTGCACGACCTTGTGCCTCCGCTTGTGGAAGCGCGCCTGAAGGCCAAGAAACCAGCTCTTTCATGAATATGCAACTCACGCAACGAATTGGAAGCATCAGCGAATCCGCGACCATGGCCGTGACCGCCGAGGCCGCGCGCCTGAAATCGTCAGGCGTGGACATCCTCTCCTTCGGTGCGGGGGAACCAGATTTTCCGACGCCGCAGAACATCAAGCAGGCGGCTATCCGCGCCCTGGACGAGAATTTCACCAAGTACACGGCGGCGGGCGGAACTCCCGAGCTGCGAAAAGCCATTTGCGAGTGGCACCGCAAGCAGCTTGGCACTTCCTACGAGCCGGCGGAATGCATCGCCTGCGTGGGGGGCAAGCACGTCATCTTCAATGTGATGGCCGCTCTCATCGATCAGGGCGACGAGGTGATTCTGCCCATCCCCTATTGGGTGACGTTCTACGATGTGGTCAACTACCACGGCGGCAAGTGCGTCATGGTTGAAACGAGCGAGTCCGAAGGCTTCCGCCTGAGCGCCGCCGACATCGAGCGCGCGCTAACGCCGCGCACGAAGATCGTGGTGGTGAATTCGCCGAACAATCCCAGTGGGGCAGTGGTGTCCCGCGAGGAATTCGAGAAAATATACCAGCTCACGTCCAGCCGCGGCGTCACGCTGCTGAGCGACGAGTGCTACTCGCATTTTGTTTATGACGGCGCCCCGTTCTCGGTCGGTTCGCTGGCCGGATCGAAACCCAACGTGGTAGTTGTTGGGTCGCTTTCTAAGACCTTCGCGATGACGGGCTGGCGGCTGGGATACGCGCTCGCGCCGAAGGAACTCATTTCCGCGATTAACAAGCTGCAAAGCCATTCCACTTCGAACCCGACCTCGATCGTGCAGAAAGCGGGCGTCGAAGCTCTCACGGGACCGCAGGATTCGGTTCCCCAGATGCTTGCGGAGTATCGCCGCCGCCGCGACTATGTGGTGCCGGCCCTCAACGGGATTCCGGGTATTCGCTGCGCCACACCAGGTGGGGCGTTCTACGCCTATCCGAACATAAGCAGTTTCTTCGGAAGAAACGGCATCCACAGCGCCATGGATTTCTCGTCAGCCCTGCTGCGGGAGGCGCACGTCGCGGTTGTCCCGGGTGAAGCCTTCGGCACGCAGGAGCACATCCGGATTTCCTACGCGGCTTCGATGGACGAGCTAGAGCGCGGCGTGGAGCGAATTCGGAAATTCGCCGAGAGCAAAAGCTAGACTGGGGATCTCACGCAGAGAACTTTCGAGAGTGTCCCCTTCCAAGGCGTTTTGCAGCAGACCCTAGGTGCTCGATGGCCGTGGAGTCCAAAGCTCTCCATCCCCTCAAACTCCCTCCTTCCTTCCGCGAAAAGATATGGGGAAGCCGTGATCTCTCGCCTATTTTCGGCTCTCACCCGAATCCGGTCGGAGAGGCCTGGTACACGTTTGAAGAAAATGTGATCGCCAACGGCGTTCATCGAGGACGAGCACTCGGCGAGGTGATGGCGTTGCTCGGCCCGCGGCTGATGGGCCGTTCCTACCGGCCTTCGGATTTGCGGCGGCGTTCGGCGGGAGAGGCCGCCTCGGCGGGGCCGTCCGGCCCGTACTTTCCGATCCTCGCAAAACTGCTTTTCACTTCGGACAAACTCTCGGTGCAGGTGCATCCCGACGACGCTTACGCCCTGCGGCACAATGGCGGCCCTGGCAAAACCGAGATGTGGTACGTGGTACACGCGGAGCCGGGCGCATCGGTTGCTCTGGGGTTGACCCGGAAGATGGCGCCTGATGAGATGCGCGCCGCCGCCCAAGATGGAACGATCGCGCGGTTTCTTGACTGGAGGGCCGTCGAAACAGGCCAGACACTGTTTATTCCTCCCGGCACGCTGCATTCGATCGGGCCGGGTCTGGTGCTGTGCGAAGTCCAGCAGAACTCCGACCTCACCTACCGCTTCTTCGACTTCGGGCGCCTGGGCGATGACGGCAAACCCCGTCCCCTGCACATTGAGGATGCCGTCGCAGTCACAAGGCAGGATCAGCATCCGGGACCCGTAGATTCCCTGCTGTTACCGGCAGCCCACGGCAAACGCGAGCTCCTTGCGGCCTGCCGCTATTTTGCCGCCGAACGGCTGCAGTGGGAAGGAACGCTTGAGTATCACGCTCGCCCCGAGCATGCGGACTTGCTGATCTTCTTGCGCGGACGCGGCAGGCTCGGCGGGGAAACCTATGCACACGGTGATGCCTACCTGATTCCCGCGGAAGCGTCTGTGTTGGCCGTGCAAGCAGAAATACCTACCGAAGCGATTCGCGCCTATGTGCCGGACCTGGAAGAGCTGCGGGAAGAACTGCGAAGCGCAGGCGCGGAGGAAGACCGCATAGTGAGGCTCGTCACCGTATGACGCTCTTGGAAGCAGTGACCACCGTACGCTAACCCGCCCCCAGCAATTTGCGGCAGCCTTCAATTGCGGAACGTGCATAAGCCTCAACTTGGCGTAGTTGCGCGGCCGGCGAGCCGGCATCCACGAGCTTCGACGCGGGCAGAACGGCGGCCACGAAATCCTCGCTATTCCAGTGGCCTGCGCCTGCCAAGGCCGGCCGGCGCGTCTCTTCTTCCGGATACGGGTACGGAGAGATATAAAAGTAAGGCTCTTGATAACTGTCGTCTCCCGGCGACAGGCCCACTCCAATGGTGCGGGATTCCTCGGCACCCTTTTCCCTATCGAGGTGAATCAGGAAAGCGATATCGAAGTGGTGGGGCCAGCACCGCACAGGCGAAGCCGCAGGGTATTCGGATTGCCACTGCCGCAAGACATAGTCCGCGTTCGCATACCAGCGCGAGAGTTCCTCGAAAGGGCCCCTCGGTTGCGAGGTGAGGGGCGCACTCGAACCCGCCGCGTGCGGCGGCAACTCGTGGTCCGGCCGAAAAAGAGGTTTGGGTATAGGTTTGCCTGTGTAAGTCTCGATCGCGGACTGAAGCCACCGATACCCGTCGCCGATCGTCCGGCCGTCCATGGAATGCTCCGCTGCCACCCGGCCTTCCGCCCCGAGGAGCAGGAGCGTGAGGTCTCGAAAACGCAGCGCCGCTTGGAAAGGCCTGTCCCCAGGGGCGGGCCAGCTTGCCAGGACTCCCAACGCGGCATCCCACCCCATATTCGTGTGGTTGAAATCCGGGACGGGGTCGACAAAGGTGAAACCAACGGACGAGACAATCTGTGCGGTGTAGTGAAGCTGCAATCGAGCGTCGGCAAGAGTCTTCGGCGCAGGTTCGCCAAGACCGGCCCACGGAAACGCCAAACCGCGTGGCAGACTCATTAGGTGCGGTCTCCTTTCGATTGCGGCGCGCGCAACTGGAAACTTGATCTTAGCTCACCGCCGGCGCCAGCCGATGCAGGAGCTGCTTGAGCGTGCTGAGAGGGGCTTCCTGGCCGTTGAGTTCGCATTGCAGCACGCCCTGCGGCGAGAACGACGCGCCCCGCGTCGCGGCCACGAACTTCATGAGTTGCGAGGCGTCCACCTTCGAGTCGGAGCGGAAGCGCAGCGTCCACTGGTGCCGCCGGCGTTCGATGGATTCGATGCGCATCCGCTCCGCGCGAGATTTCAACAAGGCATAGTCGATCAGATTGCGCACGGCCGGCGGCGGAGGGCCGTAGCGGTCCTGCAACTCGCTGCTGATGCGCTCGGCGTCCGGCTCATTTTGAATTTCCGCGAGCCGCTTGTAGACCTGCAACCGCTGCATCTCGTCGGCAATGTAATCGGGCGGGATGTGAACGTCCAATTGCAGCTTCAGGGACGCGCGAACCGGGTCTTCCACGTCCTCGCCTTGCAGCTTCCGCATGGTGTCTTCGAGCAAACGGCAATAGGTCTCGAAGCCCACCGAGGCGATGTGCCCATGCTGTTCCGCTCCCAGCAGATTGCCGGCGCCGCGCAATTCCAGATCCAGAGCGGCAATCTTGAATCCCGATCCCAATTCGCTGAACTCCTTCAGCGCAGCCAAGCGCTTGCGCGCGGTGGAGGACAACTCAGTGTCCTCGGCCACCAGCAGGTAAGCATAGGCGCGCCGGTTGGAACGCCCCACCCGGCCCCGCAATTGATACAGCTCCGAGAGGCCGTAGTTTTCAGCGCGATCCATGATGATGGTGTTCGCCAACGGAATATCGAGACCGTTTTCAACGATGGTTGTCGAGACGAAGACGTCGAACTCGTGGCGCATGAAGCGGAGGACGACTTTTTCGAGATCGGCGTCCGTCATTTGTCCGTGGCCCACACCGAGCCGCGCGCCCGGCACGAGCTGTTGGATGTGCGCGGCGACGGACCAAATGGATTCAATGCGATTGTGGATGAAGTAAACTTGCCCGCCCCGGCCGATTTCCTGCTCGACGGCGGTACGGATGATCTGGTCGTTGCGCGGCGCGACGACGGTTTGAATCGCGAGCCGGTCGCGGGGCGGTGTTTGAATAACCGAGATATCGCGCAGCCCCACCAGCGACATGTGCAGCGTGCGTGGAATCGGCGTCGCTGTCAGCGTCAGCACATCGACGCCCTTGGTGATCTGCTTCAAACGCTCTTTATGGCGAACGCCGAAACGCTGCTCCTCATCCACGACCAGCAAGCCCAAATCGGCGAAGACGACGTCTCTGGACAACAACCGGTGCGTCCCGATCAGGATGTCAACTTTGCCCGCAGCCAGTCTTTCAAGAATTTCCGCCTGCTGGGGACGCGTACGAAAGCGAGTCAGCATTTCGATCTCGACGGGAAACGCGGCAAAACGCTGCCGAAACGTCTCGTAGTGCTGAAATGCCAGGACTGTTGTGGGGGCGAGGATGGCTACTTGCTTTTCATCGGCCAGAGCCTTGAAGGCGGCGCGCATGGCGACCTCGGTCTTGCCGAAGCCGACGTCACCACAGACGAGCCGGTCCATGGGTTGCGACGATTCCAAATCGCGCTTGATGTCCGCGATGGACTTCAACTGGTCGGGCGTCTCTGTGTATTCAAAGGCCTCTTCAAACTCCCGCTGCCAGTTGCTATCCGGCGAAAAGGCGAAGCCAGGAGCGGCTTTGCGGGCCGCGTAGAGCTTGAGCAGCTCGTCCGCCATATCAAGCAGGCGCGCCTTGACCTTGGCTTTGGTGCGGCTCCAGGTCTGGCCGCCCATGCGGTCGAGCGGCGGCAGCGGTCCGCCCGCGCCGTTGTACTTCTGCACGAGATCAAGACTCGCCAGCGGCACGTACAGCTTGGCCTGGTCGGCGTACTCGAGCAGCATGAAATCTTCGTGCCGCCCGGCGTGGTTCACCTGCTTGATGCCCAGATAGCGCCCGACGCCGTGCTCCGAATGCACAACGCGATCGCCTTCCTTGAGATCCTGCAGGCCGGAGAGAAACGCCGACGCCACCGACTTCGGTTTCTTCGGACGCGCCACGAGTTCAGAAGTCGCGAAGAGATCTTCGTAGCCGTAGAGGATGATGCGCGAGTCAGGAAGCACAACGCCGTTTCGCAGCGGCGCCTCCACCAGGACCACACCTGAAACCGGCCCGGCCAGATACGCTTTCTCCTGCAAATAAGGGCTGGAAGCCTTGGCGGGATCCCTCAAAGCCAGCTGGTAGGGGATCTCGAACTCGCTGAAGACTTCGGCAAGGCGTTCTACTTCTCCCAACGACGGCGCGGTGATGAGCGCGCGATGGCCGCTCGTGATTTGGCTTTGCAGCTCGCGCACAAAGTGCCCGATGTTGCCCTGAAAGTGCAGCGGATTGCGGCTGGAAATGTGCAGTGTCTCGATTTCGCCCTCGATGCCCAGTTCTTCGAGGAATAGCTGCTGGCCGCCCGCGACCGCCTGCTGCAGTTCGCCGAGCGAGAAGTAGAAAACTCCGGGTTCGGGCGCCCCGCCCGCTCCTTCGCGCGCGGCGCGCAACCGCTCCTCGTGCTTTTCCACCACGGAAGCCAGCGCCGCCGGTTCGCTCCACACGAGAATCGGCTGTTCCAGAAGTTCGACGAGGGAAGAGTTGCGAAGGGCCGCTGCCTGGGAGAAGAACTCCCAGCCGGGAGGTGTGATCTCGATGACCGGCTGCCCGGATTGCTCCTCCGCGTTCGCCGGGAGACCCTTGGGGCCGACGGGATACTCCGTCAGGGGCAGAAGGGTGGCCTGGTCGACTGTCTGAATCGATTTCTGCGTTTCCGGATCGAAAACGCGGAGCGACTCGATCTGATCGCCGAACATCTCGATGCGAAGCGGGTTCGGCGCTTCGGGAGAGTAGACGTCTATAATCCCGCCGCGAATGGAAAACTGACCGACCATTTCCACCGGTTCGTGGCGTTCGTAGCCGACCGACAGCAGACCCTGCTCGAGGTCTTCCAGAAAAAACTCGTCCCCCGTTTGCAAGTTCCAGGCCAGATTGCGCAGCGAATCAGCGCCCGCCACCTTCAGCAGCGCAGAGTGAATCGGCGCCACCACAATCGAAGCCTCGCCGGAGGCCATGGCGCAGAGACCGATGCCGCGTTTTTCGCTAATGTCGGCGTGGGGCGAGAGCCCGTCGTAGGGCGTAACATCGTGCCCTGGCAGCACAAGGGGCGGCCTGCGATGCTTCGAGGCTTCCAGCAGCTCGAAGAAGCCCCCCATCGTTTCCGCGATCTCGTCGGCCTGCGCGTTGGTTTCGACAAGCAGAACGATTGGCCGGTCCGTTGCTTTGTGGAGCAGGACAGTGTAGAGAGCTTTGGCCGTCGCGGTGAGGCCGCTGAGGCGGATTTGGGCCGGGCCGGCTTTGCGGAGCATCGCCAGCACCGGTTGCATGGCCGAATGCCGCGCCGGGACCGAGAGAAGTTCGTAAGCGCCGGGAAGAATCAAGGATTTCGATCTAGGATCGTTTTTACCAGATCGGTGGTGGAGTATCCGGGCTCCACGGGAATCGGAAGCACCTGCCCTCCGGCTGCCTCCACGATCTCTCGGCCGGCGATCCAGTGTGACCAGTCCGAGCCTTTGATCAGCACGTCCGGCAGAACCCGTTCGAGCAACTCACAAGGAGTATCCTCCGCGAAGCAGGTCACGGCATCAATGGCTTCGAACGCGGCCAGCGTTTCGGCGCGCTCGTGCTCGGAAAGAATCGGCCGCTGCTCTCCTTTGAGCCGTTTGACGCTGGCATCGGTATTGATAGCGACGATCAGCCTGTCGCCTTGAGCCCGAGCTGCCTCAAACAGACGAACATGCCCCGGGTGCAGCAGATCAAAACAACCGTTGGTGAAGACGACCCGCTGGCCGTCGCTCTGCCAGCGGCGCCGCAACTCGACAAGCTCCTCGTTGGAGACGACAATTCCCATGGAATTTCCTCATTCTACATGGTCTTTGCTGCGAAGCGTATTCCGTCCAACTCACGTCTCCGCTAGGAACGCCGACACAACCGCCATTGGCCCATCTGAAAAATGAGAACATCGGGAAACACCAGAACGCTCCAACCGCCCGAAGGTAAACCATCAACCATACTCTTCACAAGTAACAGCAAGAGCGCCCCACAGTGAGGCGTCTTACTTTCATCTGGGCGGGCCCAGGGGGGCTCTTTGCATCGGACTATCGCCTGATGAGGCTTAAGGCGATTCCTGCGGTCTTTCGCCGTACCTGTTCCAGGTTCTTGTCGGACGCAAACTAGTGGACCTAAGGGCCTACGAGTTTGGCACATCTATACGGTTCGACGGACCGGCTGTTCGGTAGGTGCCCTAAGGGAATCTCAGCAAAGTAGCTCATGTCTGAGTCGCAATGCGTCTGTTAGAATCTCGGATAAGTATGGCTACCTCGCCTGTATTTGAAACGGCCAGCAGCAAGGGTGCCGCGGCGGACAGCGGCGAACGTTTTTTCCCGAAGACGCCGAAGTCGGTCGTGGAGCTGGGAATCTCACAAAACATCCTGGTTGATTTGATGCTGAAGCTCACGCTGCTCGAGGGTGCTACAACCCTGGCGCGGTTGTCAGGCTTCATGAAGGTCAGCGGCTCGATCTGTGACGTCGTCTTTCATCACCTGCGAAAAGAGCAGTACGTCGAAGTGAAAGGGATGAAGGGCAACGACTACGAGTTTGCTCTGACCAGCGCCGGCCGCAAGGTGGCCAACGACCGCTACAAGATCAGCCAGTATGTCGGACCGGCGCCTGTTCCCCTGGACGCCTACACGCAGGCTGTCCGCAAGCAGGCCGTGCAGCACAAGCTTAATCGCGAGCACCTGAAGAAGGTTTTTTACGACCTGGTGCTGACGGAAGAGATGCTCGATCAGCTTGGACCAGCGATCATTTCGAACTCACAGATCTTTCTCTACGGGTCCACGGGAAACGGGAAAACCAGCATCGCGGAACGTTTGGTCCGGGTGTTCGACGACACGGTTTATCTGCCCTACGCCATCGAAGTGCAGGGGCAGATCATCAACGTGTTCGACTCCGTGGTGCACCAACCCCTGGAAGCGGACGAGAATCTCGACGCCCGCTGGGTGCGTTGTGAGCGCCCCTGTATCGCCGTGGGCGGCGAGATGGTGCAGGAGATGCTGGAGCTGCGCTTCGAGGAATCGCTCGGTTACTACACCGCGCCGTTGCAGATGAAAGCGAACAACGGCTTGCTCATCATCGACGATTTCGGCCGCCAGATGATCAACCCGCGTGACCTGCTGAACCGCTGGATCGTGCCCCTCGATCGCGGCATCGATTTTCTGTCGTTGCGCACGGGCGTCAAGTTCCCGATTCCGTTTGAGACGATGGTGATCTTCTCCACCAACCTCGATCCCCGGCAGTTGGCGGACGAAGCTTTCCTGCGCCGCATTCAGAACAAAATCAAGGTCGAGACGATCACGGCCGAAATTTTCGACCGGATCCTGCAGCGGGTTTGCGAGTCATCGAATATCCCGTGGAAACCGGAACTGGCGGAGTACGTGCGCGAGAAGTGTTCCATCGACGGCAAGAAGACCGTGCTGCGCGCCTGCTACCCGCGGGACATTGTCACGATCATCAAGAACATCGCCAAGTACGAGAATCGCGAGCCGCGGCTCGTGAAGGAAGATATCGACCGCGCCGCCAACCTTTACTTCGCCCGGTAACGCAATCGTCGCTAACGTAACTCTCCTCCACATCCACGGGGCTCCGGCAGAAACGGAGCCCTGGTGGGGAAAATCCCTCACCCGAACCCACGCGCTTTCGAGATTCGAGGCGTACAGAGCTTGGACCGTCAGAGGCCCTGCAGAAACTCGATTCCTGCCACCGCACTACGGCAGCTTGCGCGCCTGCTGCTCCCCGGGGCACAGACTCGTAATCATCAGGGATGCGCCCTGGGCGGAGAGGGACCTCCATCTTGCAGTAAACCGTCCGGCTTTACAATCCTTGACTGGCAACCTGATAATGTTGGCCTCGATGACGCCCGCAACAAAAAATTCGCACTGTACACGTTTTTCCTGAGAGGACTGCATGAAGATCGGTGTCGTGGGCCTGGGATTCATGGGGAGCACGCATCTCCAGGCCTATCGCAAGGTCGCCAACGCGCAACTGGCCGCCGTGGCCAGCAGCGACGCAAAGAAGCTCGCCGGCAACATGGAATCCGCCGCCGGCAACCTCGGCCGGGCAACAGAGCCGCTGGATTTCAGCAATGTGGCGCGTTACGCTTCACCGCGGGAATTGTTCGCTGACCCGAGTGTCGAGGCGGTCGATCTTTGCGTACCTTCCTATTTGCATGCTTCTCTCGCTCAGGCGGCACTGGCGGCCGGCAAGCACGTGCTCGTCGAAAAACCGATGGCGCTGAGCGGCGAAGACTGCGATGCCATGATCGCCGCTGCGAGCAAGAGCGGGCTTGTGTTGATGGTCGCGCAGGTGTTGCGATTTTGGCCGGATTATGTTGCGGCCCGCGAGATCGCTCGTTCGGGAGCGCTTGGTCCGGTAAAGGCCGCTTCCTTCCGCCGCAAGTGCGCCGCCCCGGCCTGGAGCCCCTGGATGCGTGATCGCGCCAAGAGCGGAGGCGGGGTTTTCGACCTGCTGATTCACGATTTCGACTACGCCCTGCATCTTTTGGGTAAGCCGCGGACGATCACGGCAGTGGGAATTGAAGATCTGTCACTGGGGGTGGATGTGGTGGACGCCCGGCTCGAATATAAAAGCGGCATGCCGGTCTCCATTTCCGGCGGCTGGCATATGCCCTCGGAGTATCCTTTCTCGATGGAGTTTTCGATCGTCCTGGAAGGGGGTACGCTCGATTTTCATTCCGGGCACAAGCGGCTGACGCTGTATCGAGCAAACGGCCAGGCGGAAGAACCGGCTCTACCTGAAAAAGACGGTTTCGAAAGCGAGCTGGAGGCGTTTGTCCTGGCCTGCGAGCGCGGTACAGCGCCGGATGAATGCCGGCCGGAAGACTCGGCACTGGCGACGCGCATGGCGCTGGCCATGCGAACGTCGCGGGAACAGCAAGGCCGGCCGGTTGCCGTGTAGCGCGCAAACTCGGTGGGGGCGAGGCATGCCACCATTTGCTGCGTGGTTGCACAATGCCGGGTGGACGAGCGGCCCTTGGAAGGTGGATCCCCGCCGGCGAGCCCGAGGATGCTGCTATGAGTGACGCCGAGATACTGGACCTGGTCGCGGTGGCGTTTGCAGCCTGTCCGCTTCCAAGACATTTTACCGATGACACATTGCCGCGAATGCGCCGAACACGATGAACTCTTGCGTAGTCGTAGTCGCGACACGCTGACCCTGGAGGATGTAGCGAGTCCCGGATCGGACCCGATTTGCTTCATCACAAACGAGGGTTTTGCATATCACTTGCCAGCGCTTGCAAGGTTGGCTCTTGCGAATCCCACAAACGAGCACTCCTGGTACCTGGAGCAGTTGCTCTTTCACTTGCATGACAAGGACAAGCCGCAGAAGCGCCGGCCTGCGTGTTCGCCGCGATAGCGCGAAGCCGTGGTGCATTTCCTGCGGCATGTCCTTGAGACCCGGCGGCAATTGCTTCAGGATTATCATTGCGAAGCCGAGCTGCTCAAAACCATCGCCTTGTGGGCTGACCATGATCTGAAGGCAGAGTCCACAACGGGTCCTTAGCCCGTCCACTGCTTCTGCCTCCCCGCAAATTTCTCCGGAGCGCATTTGACAGGAGAACCGCGGCCATCGTAAAATAAGTAAGTACTTACTAATGATGCAAAGAGGCGAAACAGTGAAGAAGAACTCCAAGAAAGCGTCGCCACCTGCAAAGCAGCGCAAGACACGCATTTCCGGGGAGGAGCGCCGCAAACGGCTGATCGAAGCGGCGGTTGAGTTGTTTTCGCGCCGCGGTTTCGCGGGAGCAGCGACGAAACAGATCGCGGACGCCGCCGGTGTGAACGAAGTCTTGCTTTTCCGCGATTTTGGAAATAAGCAAGGACTCTACACCGCCATTCTCGACCACAAGGCCAAGGAGTCACGCACGGAAGAATCGCTCGAAGAATTGCGCGGGCTGGCCGAACGAAAGGACGACCGGGCGTTTGTTCGCTGCCTCATCGGCAAGATCCTCGAGTCGTACCGCAACGGCCCCCGCTATCAACGGCTCATGCTTTATGCGGCGCTCGAAGGGCATGAGCTTTCCAGGATATTCAATGAAACACGCGGCCGTCCGATCTTCGGTTTCCTCACGAAGTACGTTGCACAGCGGCAGAGGGACGGGGCGTTTGAACCGGGCGATCCCGGGGCAATTGTTTTCGCCATCATTGGGCTGCCCACTTACTACGCCATCGTCCGAAGGCTATTCGACATCGATGTGCTGGAACTTTCCGATGAGAAGGCTGTCGAGACGTTTACCAGCTTGGTGCTGGACGGCCTCAAGAAGCGTGCCGAAAACGGGGGCAACACCCGTCTCGAAAAACAGAAGAAGCGCCCGCGGCCAAGCAACTTGTCAAACAGCGGGGAAAAAAAATGAAGAGCAAACGAGGACACTATCGTCCGGGGCCCGGCTGGAGTCTCCCGGCCGCTATTGCTGCTCTCGGCGGCGTCATGCTCATGCCGGCGGGGTGCGGATTGGGTACATCGGATGGACAATCAAAACAAACGGAGGAGAACCAGGTCCAGGTGGTCGCCGTTGAGACCGCTGAGGCACTGGCTCGCGATGTGCCCGTCTATATCGAGGCGACAGGTAGTTTCGTGGCCGATGAATTTTCAGACGTCGCGCCGCTGAGCCCCGGCCGCGTGGTGGAGACACCGGTCGACGTCGGCGCTTTCGTTGAAAAGGGCCAGGTGATTGCGCGACTCGATGAGAGCGACGCGCAACTCCGGTTGCAGCAGGCCCGCGCCAGCGCGGCCCAGAGCGAGGCAGCGGTTCGCCAAGCGGAGGCCCGCATTGGCCTGTATGGCGGTGCATCGTTCGACCCCGCCGCGGTACCGGAGGTGCAGGCATCGCGAGCCGCCTATGAATCCGCGCTGGCCGAGGTCAAACTAGCCGAGGCGGACGCCCTTCGCTACGCCAACCTGGTTAAGACCGGGGATGTTTCGCAGAGCGCTTACGAGAAGGCAAGAACGCAAGAGGAAACAGCGCGAGCGCGAGCGGATGCGGCCCGCCGCCAGTATGAGGGCGCCGTCAACGCCGCGCGCCAGAACTACGGCGGCGTCGAGTCGGCCGCGGCCACTTTCGATGCTTCGCGCGCCCAGGTGGGTTTGGCGGAAAAGGCCCTTGCCGATACGGTCATCCGGGCGCCGATTTCAGGGTACGTCAGCGAAAGGCCGATTGCCGTCGGAGAGTACGTCGGCAGCACAGCCAAAATCGCTACGATCCTCCGGGCGCATCCCATCAAACTGGCGCTACAAGTCCCGGAGGGTGAAGCCGCGGCGCTTCACGTGGGCATGCCCGTTACGGCCAGGGTGGCAGCGTTTCCAGACCGCGATTTCGAGGGGCAGATCAGCGCCGTCAATCCGGCCATCGACCCGAATTCGCGGGCGCTGACGATCGAAGCGAGATTCCCGAATCCGAAGCTCGAGCTCAAACCCGGCATGTTTGCCACCGCGCACGTTCTGTTGCCTGGTAGTGAGCAGGCCGTCCTGGTGCCTCGGGCCGCGGTGCTGTCGGACCCGAACACGGACTCCGCGCAGGCCTTCGTTATCGAAGATGGCAAGGCCCGGGTGCGCGTCGTCCGGCTCGGGGACCCCCAGGAGGGGATGGTGCGCATTCTGTCGGGCGTGTCGGCGGGAGAGATAGTAGCGGTGAGCAACCTGCAGCAACTCTACGACGGCGTCGCTATTCAGCGCTCCGATGGACATAGCAACGCCGCCGGGCCGGTCCTGTCCGTACAAGGGGAGGCTGCCGCATGCAAAAGCTAGCCGAAATCTGCATCCAACGGCCTGTTTTCGCGACGATGTTGATCCTTTCGCTCACGGTCGTCGGTATCTTCTCCTTCTTCAGCTTAGGCGTCGATTTATTGCCTAAGGTCGACCTGCCGACGGTTTCGGTCACGGTCAGCAACCCCGGCGCTTCCGCCGAGCAGATCGAAACCGAGATCAGCAAGAAAATTGAGGACGCCGTCAACACCATAAGCGGCATCGATGAACTGCGCTCGGTATCGAGCGAGGGCGTCTCGCAGGTGATCGCTTCGTTCATTCTGGAAAAGAACGGCGACGTTGCCGCCCAGGAAGTTCGCGACAAGGTCAATCTGGTTGTTGGGGACCTTCCGGAAACAGCCCGTCAACCCGTCATTCAAAAGTTTGACCCGGATGCGGCGCCGATCATGCAGATCGCAGTCGCGGCCTCTCGCCCCCTGCGGGACGTAACCCAGATCGCCAAGAGGCGCATCAAGGAGCAGATCGAAAATATCCCCGGCGTCGGCCAGGTACAGATCGTGGGAGGCGCGGATCGCGAAATCCACGTCTGGGCCGATCCGGACAAGCTACGCGCCTATAACCTGACGATTTCGGAGGTGGCGAGCGCGCTGAGGCAGCAAAACATGGAACTGCCGGGCGGGCGCGTCGACCAAGGGCCGCGCGAACTCACAGTGCGGACGATGGGACGCCTCAGCGATCCCAAAGCTTTCAACAATATCGCCGTCGCCCTGAGAGGCTCCTATGTTGTGAAGATCAGCGACATTGGGCGTGCCGTGGATGGCGAGGAAGAACTGCGCAGCGTATCGCGGCTCAACGGGCAACCGGCGGTGACGCTGGTGGTCTCCAAGCAGTCAGGTCAAAACACAGTCGCCGTTGCGAACGGCGTCAAGGCGCGATTGGCAGAGCTGCAAACCGACCTGCCCAAGGACGTTCGCGCCGAGGTTGTCAGCGATCAATCGATCTTCATCGAAGCCGCTGTCAGCTCGATCGAGACACACTTGGTGGAAGGAAGTATTCTCGCTTCGATTATCATCTTCATCTTTCTCGCGAACATCCGGACGACCCTGATCGCAGCTGTCGCTATTCCGACTTCGATCATCTCGACTTTCGGTCTCATGGCGGCTATGGACTACACGTTGAACCAGATCACAATGCTGGCGCTGACGCTGATGGTGGGCATCGTCATTGACGACGCCATCATCGTGCTGGAGAATATCTACCGCTTCATGGAAGAGAAGGGACTCGCGCCGATGGAAGCCGCGCTTGCCGGGACACGGGAAATCGGGCTGGCTGTTATGGCGACGACTCTTTCCCTACTGGCGGTGTTTGTGCCGGTGGGTTTCATGGGCGGCATCGTCGGACGCTTCATGTCCTCCTTCGGTCTGACGGCGTCTTTCGCGATTGCCGTGTCGCTACTAGTTTCCTTCACCCTGACGCCGATGTTGTGCTCCCGATTCGTCAAACCTGCTGCGAAGAACCGCGACGGCCACTCTTCGAAGGATTCGCGCATTTTTCGGCCGGTGGACCAACTCTACACCCGCATGCTGGCGTGGTCCATGGGCCATCGCCGCGCGATCGTCGCCATCAGCGTGGCTGTAGTTCTGAGTATTGCGCCTTTGTTCATGGTCATCGGCAAGAATTTTACTCCCGAGGATGACCGCGCGGAGTTTCAGGTCTCCGTTCGAACGCCGGAAGGCTCGTCGCTGGCCGCCACCACAAGCGTGGTGGAGCGCATTGCGCGCGATCTTCGCCAACTGACGGGCGTGACCGGCACTCTGACACGAATCGGCGGCGGGTCGCGAGAGGCCGTCAACACCGCCTCGATCCTTGTGAAATTGACACCCATGCAGGAGCGCGAGCTGAGCCAGCAGGAGATGGAGGAGCGCGCCCGCGAAGTCTTGAGCCACTATCCGGAGGAATTGCGCACGAGTGTGGGGAACACATCGAATACGGGTGGCGGAGGTGCGGATGTACAATTTGCAGTCGCCGGCCCCGACCTCGAAAGGCTTGAGCAGCACTCTGGGGATCTCCTGGCGGAGCTCAGGGCGATTCCCTATGTCGTTGACGCGGACACGTCCCTCAACTTCGGGAAGCCGGAGCTTCGCATCGAGATCGACCGGCTGCGGGCAGCGGATCTGGGCGTGCGCGTGGGCGATATTGCCCAAGCGCTGAATACGCTGGTGGCTGGTCAGATTGTTTCGACTTTCAACGCTGATTCGGACCAGTACGATGTCCGGCTGCGAGCAGATAGCCAGTTTCGGGCCAGCTCGGAAGGCCTGAAACGGATGATCGTGCCGTCCACCAAGGTGCAGCGCGGATGGGTCAGCCTGAGCGAGGTCACACGTATCAACGAAGAGAAAGGGCCGTCTGCCATTGAGCGTCTGAACCGGCAACGTCAAGTCACTCTTTCCGCTAACATTTTGCCGGGCGGCTCTCAAGCGGATGTCATTGACCGCATGACGGTGATCGAGCAAGAGATGGACCTCGGGCCGCAATATGGCATTGTCCTGGCGGGAGCTTCGAGGGAACTCGGTCGAACGGGATATTACTTCGTCCTTGCAATTTCGCTGTCGTTCATCTTCATGTATATGGTGCTGGCGGCCCAATTTGAGTCTTTCATACATCCGATCACCATTCTTCTCACGCTGCCCTTGGCGGTGCCGTTCGGCATCTTGGCGCTTCTGGTGATGGGGCAGACGGTGAATATCTTTTCGGGTCTGGGTCTGCTGTTGCTGTTCGGCATCGTCAAGAAGAATGCCATTCTGCAGATCGACCATACTAACGGCCTGCGGGCCAAGGGCATGAATCGCTACGACGCCATCATGCAGGCGAACCGCGACCGGCTTCGTCCGATTCTGATGACGACTCTCGCGTTGGTGGCCGGCATGATCCCGCTGGTAATCTCAACGGGTCCCGGCTCGGCGACGAACCGCTCGATTGGCGTACTGGTGGTCGGCGGCCAGACCTTGTGCCTGCTGCTCACGCTGCTCGCCGTGCCGGTGTTCTACGAGCTTTTCGAGGAGTTCCAGGAAGCTCCGTTCTGGCGCCGGTTCGCGAACCGCTATAGCTCCTTTTTTGAAAACTTGGGCCGGCTCGGGACGCGAATCGGATCGGTTTTCGCGGGAGGTTCAAAGAGCGCAATCCTGCTTCTGTTCGCTCTGCTCTCTGCAGGCTCGCTTCAGGCGCAGGCGCTCCGGCAACCAGCCGCACCGCAAGAACGGCAAGATACGCCCGCGCTGCCGCCCCGAGTCGGTATCTTCGGCGAAACCCCGATCACGCTGCAGGAAGTGATCGCAAAGGTGTTGGCGAACAACAATGATATCGACGCATCACGGATCGAGCAGGATATCAGTTCATTTGATGTGCTCGCCGCGAAAGGACTGTTTGATCCGCGCCTCAACCTTCACTTGTCTTTGCGCGACAGCACAACTCCCGTCAGCTCCTCTTTGGGTGGCTCCGACACCGGCAAGCTCACGCAAAGGGACTTCACGGTCACACCGGGTGTTTCCGGACTCATTCCCTGGACGGGCGGCTCCTACCAATTCGATTGGCAGTCAAGCCGCCAAACGACCGACAACCAATTCGCTACTTTGAACCCCGTGTTTCCGACCTCGCTGTCGTTCACCTTCGTGCAGCCCCTTTTGCGGGGGTTGCTGTTGGACGACAGCCGGCGCCGCGTGGAGATCGCCAAGAAAAATCAAAGCTTCACTGACGAACAGTTCCGGCAAGTGGTCATCGATGCGGTGACGCAGGGAGCCGAGGCCTATTGGGACCTCGTCTTTGCCGCTCGTAATCTCGAAGTCCAGGAAGAGGCAGTGGCTCTAGCGAGACGCCAAGTGGAAAGTAACGAACGGATGGCTGAGCAAGGGATCCTGGCGCCGATTGAAGTGGTCGAAGCCCAAACGCAGTTGGCGGCGTTCGAGCAGAACGTCTACTTGGCTCAAGAATCGCTAACCAGAGCCGAGAACGCTCTTAAGACACTTATGCTGCCCGACCGCACTTCTCTTCTTTGGTCGCAGTCTCTTGTTCCGGTAACCCAGCCGCGACTACTAGTCCCAAAAACGTCGCTAGAGGAAGCTGTGCAAGAGGCCATTGCCAAACGGCCGGAGCTGGCGCAAGCCGGCATCTCGAGTGAGATCAACAAAACAAATTCCCGGTTCTTCAAAGAGCAAACCAAGCCTCAGGTCGACTTGGTTGCCAGCTACATCAGTGCCGGCTTGGCCGGCTCGGAAGTCGTTTCCGGTCCGAACCCGTTGACGGCCGGGTTCGCCGGCCTTTTTCAGCGCATCAATGACCTTTCCGATATTGCCAACCTGCCTCCGCTGCCGCCCATCGCGATCGGAGGGGCGGGCGGCGTGCCGGAGATCCTGGTTGGCGGCTATGGGCAATCGCTCTCCAATGTGCTCAACCGCCGTTTTCCCACGGCGCAGATCGGCCTTGAAATCTCACTGCCCTTCCGGAACCGCACGGCGGAAGGAGACTATGGCGCGTCGCTTGCGGAGGGCCGCCGAATCGAAAACCAGCGAGCGGACCTGGAGCAGCGAGTCGAGGCGGACGTTCGTAATGCGCTGCAAGCCGTCCAATCAGCGGAGGCGCGCCTCCGGGCGGCGCGCCAGGAGCGGCGTTCGGCGGAAGACCAGTACGAGAGTGAGCAACGCAAGTTCCAGGCGGGCACCTCGACCGTCTTTCTGGTGCTCCAGAGGCAGACTGCCATGATCGCGGCTCGCAGCCGCGAACTACGCGCCCAAGCCGATCTGGACAAGGCCATCGCACAGTTTGACAGGTCGACTGCGCGAACACTTGAGTCTTACAACATCAGCTTGAACAACAAACCAACCCGGCAACCTTGAACTCCTAGGAACAAGAGGTGCCTAAATAAATAGGAAGGTGAAAAAGCAAGAAATGACGAGAGGGACAGACCTAAGAGAAATCTTCGCGGATGTCGCAGCCGTAGTGTTCTCATCTACTTTCTGAGCGGCTGCCCTTCGAAACCGGTCGGCGAATCGAAAAGCGATACGGGAGATGGCGGGGCAGTTGGGCATTGAAAAACAATGTTCCCGGTCAACGATCTCTCACGCCTTCAGATACGGTTGGCAGCCTTGCCAGTGATATTCGATTTCGGCGATGGCCTCGGGCGTGAGGGTGAAGGTGCGCATGCGCGAGACCGTGGTTTTGAAGACGCCGCGTTTTTTCATGATGTACTGGCGCGTGCCCTCGACGTGGGTTTCGCAATTCAGCATCAAGAGCAGCTTGCTGAAAATCTCCCGCGCCTTGTCCTTGTCGCCGGCATGGTAGGCGTCCCACACCTGGACGTAGAGATCGGCATAGGGCGAGCCGGGCATGGTGCCGTCCATGCCGAGGCGCCATTCGTACATCATGCCCCTTCCACCGCTGCCGCTAAAGACGCTCCTGACAGCCGGACGGTGGGACGCCAACTCGATCATCCGTGGGATGACCGGAGACCACTCTTCCTTGATGTAGCCGAGATGAGGAAATTCCTTTACCAGGTCAACGAGGAACCCAATGGTAAGCTCCAGCCCGGGCGCGCCGCCGGTCGTCTGGATGAACACCGGCCGTTCGGTTGCGCGGGCGATCGCGCCGTAGTAGTCGCGGTAGTCGTGGAGCGTCTTTGCTTCTCTGGGTGGGATGGCGATGAGGGCGTGCGGCTCCAGTTTTTCCGCGTAACCGGCATATTCTACGGCCGCGTCCTTCGTTTCCGCCTGGACTCCGAAGACCAAAGCCGATCTCTTCCCCCGGTGGGCGCGCGCGAGGATTTCCATGCCGCGCAGGCGTTCCTCTTTTGTGAGCGATTGGTATTCACTCGCAAGCTGAGGCCAAACCATGCCGTGCACGCCGCAACGGTCAAGGAAATCAACCTCGCTCGCAAGGTCTTCGTAGTCAATCGCTTTGGAGTCCGTGAAAGGCGTGGCGACGATCGGAAAGATGCCCTGGAAGGGTTTCTCCTTCTGCGATCGAAGCGGCGAAGCGAGGGCCAGCGCGGCTGAACCGAGCCGCGTGAGCAGGCTGCGGCGCGTGATCGGAGATGGCATAGACACTCTACTCGTCCCGCAGCGCGAAAACGAACAGCGAGTTGCCCGCGTTGACGGCCACGTATTGCTTGCCCTCGGCGGCGTAGGTCATGGGGCCCATCGCGACGATGCCACCCAGGTTGACCTTCCAGAGCAACTCACCGTTGCGGGCGTCCAAGGCATAGAAGTAGCCTTCACGCCCTCCGGAAAACAGCACATCCGTCGCGGTTGTAAGGATGCCGCTGTCGGTAGCGTTCGACATCTTGAACTCCCACTTCCGTTCTCCGGTTCGGGGGTCAAGGGCGCGCACGGCGCTGAAATTCTCTTCGTCCATCCTTGTGTTAGGGGGTTGCGCGAGCCGGGGCATACCCATTCCGATGCCGCGGGGGTGTGGCGAGCGCGGCTGCCCCGATCCGTAAAACTGACCTTCTACATACTCCTGATCCCTCTTGGCGAAGATCGAGGAAGTGTTCTCCCACGCGGAAAGATAAAAGAGGCCTGTGCGCGGGCTGTAAGAAGGCGAATACCAGTTCGTGCCCCCCTGATTCCCGGGGAAGATCAGCGTCCCTTCGTAGGTCGACTTGGTGTTAGGAGCCATCATCGGCCGGCCCTTTTCGTCGAAGCCGACATTCCAGTTTTGCTTGACAAAGTTTTTGCCCAGCAGGAACTCGCCTGTAGTCCGGTCAAGCACGTAGTAGAAGCCGTTGCGGTTGGCCCACAGCATGAGCTTGCGCGGCTGGCCTTGCCAGTCCATATCCACGAGCACCGGGACCTGCACGGCGTCCCAATCAAACTCGTTGTGCGGATTGAACTGGTAGTGCCATTTCAGTTTGCCGGTGTCGGCGTCGAGGGCGATCACGGAGCACGTATAGAGGTTGTCACCCGGGCGAACATCGCCATTCCAGTCCGGGCCCGGGTTGCCGACGCCCCACAGCGTGAGGTTCGTTTCCGGATCATAGGAGCCGGTGACCCAGATCGAGCCGCCCCCCGTCTTCCAGGAATCGCCGCCCCAGGTCTCATGGCCGGCTTCTCCCGGGCCGGGCACGGTGTTGAAGCGCCAGGCTTCCTTGCCGGTTTTCGCGTCGTAGGCCGCCAGGAATCCGCGAATACCGTATTCGCCGCCGGTGCTGCCTACGAGCACTTTATCCTTAATCACCAGCGGAGCATGGGTAATCGAGTAGCCGGCTTCGGCCCGCGCGACTTTCACATCCCACAAGGGCCGGCCCGTCTTCGCATCCACAGCGACGAGATGCGCATCAACGGTGGCCATGAAGAGCGTGCCGTCAAGAATGGCCAACCCGCGGCTGATGCGGCCACAGCACAGGCGGGCGTCCGGCGAGGGGGTATAGCGGTACATCCAGTAAACACGGCCCGTCGCGGCATCCAGAGCAACGGCGTCATTACCCTGCATGGTGTACATGACGCCATCCACCACCAGCGGCGTGGGCTCATAGGGATCCAGATACTGTGCCTGGAAAACCCACTGCAACTCGAGGTTCTTGACGTTGTCGCGGGTGATCTGATCGAGCGTGCTGTAGCGCTGGCTCTTGTAGGTGCCCGAGTACGTCAGCCAATTGTGGGGTTCCCGGTCGGCGCGGAGAATACGGTCGAAAGGAACCTGAGCGGCGAGGGAGCCGGCGAGCAACAGCGACGATAACAGGATGCGCACATTCATGGTGTGATTCCTTTCAAACTGAGCAAATAGACAACGAGATCGGCGATCTCCGCACTGGTCAATTTGCCCTGATAGGAGGGCATCATCGATGTCTTTTCGAAGTCAAACTCGCGCAGTTTCGACTTCTGGAACGAGCGAAGCCGTTCCTCTGAATCAAGTATTTGCAGGCTGAAAGCGTCGTGGTTCAACAGCCTTCCCGTGATTCGTTTGCCATCGGCCGGCACTACATACACGAAGCGATTCTGCGGATTGATGTCGGCGTTCGGATCAAGGATCGAACGTTGCAACTCTTCCGGGGTGCGGCGCTGGCTTCCGATGTCGGTGAGGTCCGGGCCGGTGCGGGAGCCTCGAGTGCCCACGCGGTGGCAGTTGAGACACGCCCCTTTTCCTTCAAAGACTGCCCGGCCGTCGGCGGGATTTCCGGGAAGGGCGGCAATGCGGGCCGCCTCGGCGGCTTCGAACCGCAGGTAGGCCAGGATCTGCTCCGCCTGTCTTTCGGTCAAGTTTGCCGGGGGCATCCCTTTGTCGGGGATGCCGTTCCGCATGATGCCGACTATCTCACTGTCGGTAGAGACACGCCGAAACTTGCCGCTCCACAGATCCACACCGGCGACAACGTCCCCGTTGGGGCCATGGCAAACGGCGCAATTCCGCTGGTAGAACATCGCGCCATTCTCCACATCCGCTCTCGGGGCGCCGTGCTGCGCGAACAGGGTCCCCGCCAGCAAAACCAGGGCGCAAAGGGTAATCACCCGCATTCCTCATGCCTCCACGTCATTTTCTTTCCCGCAAGCCGTCCCAGACCCGACACCCGGACTTCCTTGTTCCGATGCTTCACCGCGCGGCGCTTGCAAACAGCGGGAGTGAACGGGAAATTTTGGCTGCGACACAGTATACACCGGCTGGAAGGCCGCTTCGCGCAGCCGCCCCGCCAGGTAGCGAACCCCGCTGTCCACTACAGGTCTATCTGTAAAGAGACGCTCTAGAGCCACCTCACCACAAGATTCTCGGACAGCGGCCGGAGCAGGTCGCCGTCCGTGATTCACCTCTGCCCACAAAGGCCCACTGGCTATCCGATTCCAGATTGTGGTTCCGCCTGCCTTCGATCGTCTGTCTGTGGCCCTTGCCACATTGTAAAACGTGCTTAATCTCACGTTTCCCGCGTCTATCTTGGACGCATACTAGCGGGATAGGGGAATTCCTTACCACAGAACTACCGCAAACACCCAGGGACAGTTGGGTGTCCCAGCAGTACGATGGGGTGAGATGAAGAAGCAGCTCTTTGGGACGGATGGAATCCGCGGTGTCGCGGGAAAGTACCCGCTTGATCCTAAAACAGTTTATGCGGCGGGCCTGGCGCTGGCCCGACACATTCACAACCCGAACGCCGAGTGCTCCGCAGCGGGCGGAATGGAAGTCCTCATTGGGATGGACACCCGCGAGTCGAGCAAGCCGATTGCACGCCAGCTTGCCGCGGGATTAACCGCTGGAAGCGCAAAACCTCGTTCCGCCGGAGTCATTACGACGGCCGGCGTAGCCCACCTGACAGCCCGCGGCTTCGCTCTCGGTGTGATGATCTCCGCCTCGCACAACTCCTTCGAGGACAACGGAATCAAGGTTTTCAGCCCGAACGGCTTCAAGCTACCCGATGCGCAGGAGGCCAAGGTCGAGCAAACGATCTTCGAGCAACTGCAACAGATCATCAATCCGGTGGAACGCGATCTGTCGATTGATCCCGAACTGGCCCGAAGCTACCTTAACTACCTTCTGCAGGCAGATGGCGGGACGCAAGAGCTAACGCCCATGAAACTGATTGTGGACTGTGCTAACGGGGCGGCTTCCGATCTTGCGCCACAGTTGTTCCAGGGTCTGGGCATGAAGGCCGAAGTGATCCACTGTCGGCCCGACGGGCGCAACATCAACAAAGATTGCGGGTCAATGAACCTTGATCCCTTGCGCGCCAAGGTCGTCGCGGCGGGAGCGCAGCTCGGCGTGGCTTTCGACGGCGACGCCGATCGCGCCCTGTTTGTGGCGGAAGACGGGTCGATCGTCGATGGCGACGCCATCCTGCTGATGGCCGCGGAGCATCTCGCCGCGCATAACCGGTTGACGAACAACCTGGTTGTGACCACGGTGATGGCGAACATGGGCCTCGAGAAAGCTCTGCAGAAACGGGGTCTTTGCATGGCACGCACGCCGGTGGGAGACAAATACGTCCTGGAAGAGATGGTGCGCCGAGGCGCGGTTCTTGGCGGAGAACAGTCAGGGCACATCATCTTCCGGGAGTACGCCACTACCGGGGACGGGATGCTCACGGCGCGTATGATCCTCCGAATCCTCTCCGAAACCGGGAAGTCTTTAAGCACCCTGAAGAACGATCTGGCCGTATTTCCGCAGAAGCTCGAGAATATCCGCATCAAACGAAAGATCCCCTTTGAGCAGGTGCCCGCCCTGCGGGACGCCGTGGCGCAAAGCGAGCAGGAATTGATCGGGCGCGGACGGGTCGTAGTACGCTACTCTGGTACCGAGCCGTTAGTCCGCATCATGGTCGAGGCGGAAGAGATGCCGCTGGTGGACGAACATGTTCGCCGGCTGGCCGGCCTTTTCCAGGCGCAGCTCGGTGCATGAAGCCTGTCGAACCATCCCAGCCACTCGTCAAAAGAGCCGACCCAGCGCTCCGGGAGCGCCCGAGCAAGGACGCATTCCGCCCCTTCGGCCTTCCCCGCCCGATTGGCTATCTGCTTTATGCACTGTTTTGGGTAGTGCTGCTGGTCCCTCTGATTCGCCGCCTGCGGCGGCGGCCTTCCTGGAGCAAGATTCGCTGGATCGCCCTTGGCGCCGGCCTGCTGCTTTTCGCCGCCGGGTGGGCGTTGCCGCAAACGGCGCTCGCCTTTTGTGGAGGAGTTCTGGCTTTGACGGCCCTACTGCTACCGCCAGCGACAGACCCTGACCGCGAGCGTAAGCTGCAAGCGCGGCACGGAGCGGACTATTTTCTCAACGGTGGAGAGTTCATCTGGGGCTGCTGGCCCGGCGGAGCCACTGTGGTTGCGGGAACACGCCTCTATCTCCTACTGCGGGGCCAAGAGTTGTTGGCGGTTCCCATCAAGGGGGAGGGCGACGTGCAGGCCTCTCTTGCGGTGGATGGGGTTCAGCGAATTCTGGTCGCGGGGCAGAGCTACGTTCCTGTTTATGTCTCGGAAGCGAAAGACCCGCCCCGCCGTGAGAAGCAGGTCGACCGCGCGGCGAAAACCACGATGGAGCTGGTGCTGGAAAATGGAGAGACGCTGCGGTTCGAATACACCGGAGCGTTTAGCAAACATCTTGCCGAAACAGCCGCCCACGCGATCTACAGCGTGCGGAGGCTAGGCGGTGCGGATAGTGTCGGCGGCCAATCCCCAGAAGTCTTCCACGTAATAGGACGTTAGGACGTTCCCAAAAAGAAAACAGTTCGACTTGCACTGCGGGGTTTCGCCGTAGAGGCGCCGGCCGCGCTCGAAGCAGGCCGAGATCGAACCTTCCTGAAGCACGTTGCCAGCGATCTTGCGCAACACCTCGCAGGGATAGAACATGTCTCCGTTGGGATAGATGCGCGGGAACATCGTCGGGTAGCACTTGAACTCCTCGAACGTAAGCAGTGTGCGCAGCAAATTGGGGGTGCCGTTGATCTTGGCGGCGCCCTGCTTGCGCATTGTGATGAGTTTCTCGACGAAGGCCCGGTAGCGCGGGTCGCGCAGGAATGTGTAGTTGGGATACTTGCCGTTGTTCTGCGCCGACTGCACCGAGAACACAAAACCGTTCTGGCGGCAGAATTCGAGAATCTTCTCCGCCTCGCTGATATTCCACAGCTCGAGCACACAGCTCACAGTGATCGCGCCGGGCGGCAGTATTTCCTTGGCGAGCATGAGGTTGTCGATCACCTTCGGCAGCGCAGCGGACTTGGACATCGGCTCGGAGGGGTCGTGCGTCATGGCGTCGAGGCTGACGACCAGACCATTGAGGCGTGGAAGTATGCTCCGCCGCTTATCGAGCAGGACGCCGTTGGTGACGACCAGGAGCGAACGGAACTTGACGTCCTCCCGCGCCGCACGGACCAGCTCTTCGATATCCGGACGCATCAGGCATTCGCCGCCCGTGATCAGCATGGTATCGACGTCTTTGCGGATCTTGCGGAAGAGTTCAATGGTCCTGGAGGTGTCAAGCTCGTCGCTGAAGACTTCTGGATTTTTTTGCGTGCAGTAATGGCAATCGAGGTTGCACTTGTGTGTGGCGTAGAAGATGGCGGAGTACGGCGTGACCACCGTCGTCCGCAGCACGTTGCGCCGATACAGGTTCTTGAAGTAAGCCTTGAAATTTTTGATAACGAAGGGGTAATGCTGCAACATCCCTTCGATCAGGCGGTGTTTTTGGTGCGCCACGGCTGTCGTGTGGGCGGCGTGTCGGGCACGTCGAACCACCCACTTTTAGAGGATAACGGAAAAGGGCGATGCGGCGACCTTAGACGTGTGGGAAATGTCAGGCTCGCCCACCGGCCGCGACGATGGGCCGGCTGGGAGGCGCTTCCGGAGCGGCTGTTTCGGCCTTCTGGACAGGCCGGGGAATGAACTCAGCGGCAGCTAGGGCGTCGGCGAGTTGCGGCAGACCGCCATCTTCCGCCCACAGCACGCCTTGCACCGAAATGGAGAAGTTGCCGTTGGTGGTGCGCACGATCAAACCTTGTTCGCGCAGCACCCAATAAGCAAACTGCATGTCTTCGTGCTCGAGGCCCAGAACATCTTCGATCTGCGGAGTGCTCATGCCCGGATCGTGGCTGTTTGCCATCATGCGCTGATATAGCAGAGCAATGACACCTTGCCTCTTTTTCTTCTCGGTTTGAACCACATCAAGGGTGATCGAGTCACTCACGTCGCGCGGCCCGTTCAGGCTCTGCTCGGTTAGGCCCTTGTCATAGGTGGCACGATGGTGGGGGTCGGAGAGCGTGAGATAAGCCCGTTTGACCAGCTCAAAACTCTGCTCGTCACCGGTTTCAGGGTTTTTGGGGTTATAGCGGGCAAGCATCACCCGCACGGCGGCTTCCAGCATCTTGAGATCAGCATTGGAGCTGATCATCAAGAAATCGTAGTAGTTAACAAGCCGACCGTTCTCCACGGATCGATACTCCCTCCCCAACCTGGTGTAAAGACACCAGTGGTACGATTATCAGAGTTTTCTGGTAGCCCCAGCAATTGAGCTCGCGGAGTATGACTGTGTCTAAGGAGTCATAGCCAGATCTCTAGGGTGGTGGTACAGTATTTTCCTTAGACAATAGTCTCTGGCGTGATCCGAATCACTCTTCGCGGGCGACCAGGCCACCCTTCACAATCAATCCATTGAGCAGATAGACCGCTCTCTGGAGCGTTTGGCCGGCTTCCGGGCGATCCCCGGTTACCGCGAGCTTCGCCTCCCCCAGGGCATCGAGAGGCTCCTGCACCGTCTTGTTCAATGCCCCTCCGCCGGCTTCAGCCGTCTTTGCCAGAGTATCCGCGGCGACGTCGATTTCCTTGACGGCGGCGTTGTTGTCGCGCAACTGGAACAGCCGGTAGGCGTTGTAGGCCGCGTCGCGCGCGATGAGGACAGGGACGTAGTAGTCCGCAAGCCGGTGAAGAGACTCCACGGCGGCGGCGAGGGGTTGACGGGCTTTCCCAGCGTCCGGGCTCAACGCCGCTTGCGCTTCCTTCACCTCACGCAGCGCCCGGTCAATCTCGGTTCGGAGAGATCCCGCCGAGTTCAATTCGGGCAGTTCCATCCGAACTTCCTTCCAGCCGCCGCAAGCCACCAGCAGAAGCAGCCCGGCACAGCCGGCGATTACGGTTCTGGAAAACATCGAACACCTCCCGAGGAGCCGTCTTCTACTAACCTTGGAACCGATCATGACTGCGCCGTATTGCCGACGCTGGAGTAGACACACAGCCACAGCACCGCGTTTCGCACGTGCGTTACCTTCCACAGCGGCGGCGAATCCGTATTTGGGGCCTGACGGAGCGCCTTGCGAATCTCTTCCGCGCCGGGATTGTTCAGCAGATCCAGAGCGTTTTGGTTGGCAGCTACGATGTCTCCCTGCTGGTCGACCACGGCGGCCGGTTCTGACAGCCGCTCCAGCAGATGCAGCACCACGGCGCGGTCACGATCGTCGATTGAACCTGGCGTCAGCTTCTCCTGCGCTGCGGTACGGTCGAGCAGGGAATTGATGGACTCCAGCAGATTCCGGATCTGAAACGGAACGCCGGCGGTATAGCAGCGCCGATACCTGTTCGCCTGTTGGCTGGCTTCGAGCACCTCGTAGATCTCCGCCAGGGGATCTAGAATGCGCTGGCGGAGACGCCTTGCCACGATCAGGCTGACCGAGAAGCCCGCCACGGCCAGCAGTACCGCCGCCCATGCTCCGGCGGCTCCCAGCCGTTTCGCTTCCGCGCCGGCGCGACGCATGGCGCCATGGTTAATCGCGACAAGTTCCCGCAGTGCGTCGACCGTGGATATCACGGCTGCCGCGTTTCCCGCGACGGCTTGCGGTCCCTCGTGCTCGATGATCTCGATGTAGTGCTCCTCGCCGGGCTCGGTGACGTTGCTTTTGAGGCGCTGTAGCGCTTTGTCGAAGCGCTGCAGATTCCCCGCATCGTCGGGCCTGAGTTCCTCCGAGGCGACTACGGCGAGGATCTCCTCCGCCGCTTCGATCGTGTAGACGTTTTCCGCCAAGATTCGCTCAATCGCCGGGCTCATGCGGGTGAGTAAGGCGATGGCGCCAAATGACGTGAGGACTTGAAATCCCACCAGGACGATGACGCCCAGCAGAAATTCCCGACGCGCTTCCATATCAGGTTTGCTCCATCAGCCGGGGGATCGCCCCCTCTTGGGAAACCACAATCAGAATATCGTCCGACTTCAAGGTCTCGTTGGGATTCGGCAGCACTACTGCGCCGTGGCCTTTCTGGCGGACGGCAACTACCGTCACGCCGTAGCGCTGTGGCAGCTTCAGCTGAGCGAGCGTATGGCCAACCAGGGAAGCAGGCGGATGAAGCTCCGAAATCACAAGATCCTCGCCGAGCGGCATCTCGGAGATCAGACGGTCGTACACCAAGCGGTGGGCGAAGCGCTCGCCGAAATCCCGGATCGGATTGACGACCTCATGCGCTCCCACCAGTTGCAGAATTCTTGCGTGCAAGGGGTCGTTGGCTCGCGCGATCACACGGCGGGCGCCCATCTGGCGCAGCAAGGCCGTGCAGATAATGGAGGACTCTTTGGAATCGTCGCCGATGGCGCAGATACAGGCGTCGCGCTGCGCCGGAGAAGCGCGCGCCAGAGCTTCCGAATCGGTCACGTCAAAACAGGCGGCCTCCGCCGCAAAGGCGCTGGCTGTCCGGACACGGTCGTCCCTGGCATCAACGGCCAGAACCTCCGCGCCCCTCTCCGTCAACACGCGAGCGAGTGTGAGGCCAAAACGGCCCAGGCCGATCACAACTACTTGCTTCGCCATTCGTATGCACCTCTGGCTTCTCAGCCGACGTCAATCTCTTCCTCGGGCCGTTCCCAGGGAGCACTCGTGGAGCGGCCGGCCAGGAAAATAAACAACGTCAACGGACCGACCCGGCCCATGAACATGGCCGCCATGATAACGACCTTGCCAACGCCGTCAAGCAACGCGGTGCCGCCGATGGAAAGGCCCACGGTGCCGAAGGCGGACACCACTTCAAACAACGCCACATCATTGGGAAGCGTCTGGGTAAGCTGCAAGGCGATGAAGCCACCCAACGCCGAGAGCAACCCGATCGTCGTGATCACGGCGGCCTTGTAAACGGTTCGATGAGGAATGCGGCGTCCGAACGCACCCGCTTCCCAGCGGCCCTGGATCGAGCCCATCACGGTCAGCAGCAAGACCATCGCCGTCGTCGTTTTGATGCCGCCCGCCGTTCCTCCCGGAGATCCGCCGACGAACATGAACAGCATCATCAGCGACAGAACGGCCGGCTGAACGGCCGCGAAATCGACAGAGTTGAAACCGGCGGTACGCAAGGTGACGGACTGCAGCCAAGCGTTGTTCAAGCGGTTCCAGAAGCTCAGATCGCTGAGCGTGTGGTTCCACTCCAGAATGGCGATGGCCAGCGTTCCTCCCACGAGGAGAACACCCGTGGCTGTGAGCACAAGCTTGGCTTGCATCGGCACGCTCTTGCCCCATAGCAGCCGCGGCGCCGCTAGAGCCACGGTGGGCGATAGGCCCCCAACGACAATGAGCGCCGCCACGATGTGCAGGATGAAGCCGTTGTTTTGGTAGGAAACCAGGTTGTCGCTTTGCAGCGCGAAACCTGCGTTGCAGAAGGCCGAGACCGCGGTGAAGAGACCACGCCAAAGGGCCTGCCATACCGTATCACCTTCCGTGATAAACAGCGCTGCCAGCAGAATCGCCCCGGCGGCTTCGGCCCCGAATGTCAGCGCCAGGAGGCGCCGGAGAGCGTTGAAGAGGTCCCCGCGATCCCGCTCGCCGATCAAACCGGCGACACTCCCTTCGTGCCGCAAGCTGAGGCGGCGGCCAAGAAGGCCGAAAGCGGCGGTGGAAAAACTCATGATGCCCAAGCCACCCAGCTGAATCAGAACGAGAAGGGCCAATTGCCCGGAAAAACCGAAGGCGTTCGGTGTATCGAGGACGATCAGGCCGGTGACACAAGCAGCGCTCACGGCCGTGAACGCAGCATCGAGCAGGCCGACGCTCCTTCCGCTGGAGGAGGAACCCGGCAGGGCCAGCGCCACGGTTCCGATGGTACATAAGAGAAGGAATGTAACTACCAGCAGGCGAGCCGGGTAAGCGAGAACCAGATCCCACAAGCCCGACGGTTGCAGGGGTCCGGATCGTTCGGCGGAACGGCTGACAAGCAGCACGACTCCTACGGAGGCGGCTGCCACGGTCAAGACAGCCGAGGCACTCCAGCCGAGAGCACCCGAGGCCGCGACGGCGGCGCTTAGCGCGAGGAACCAATCCGGGCGGCGCCGTCCCTCCGTGCGCTTATCCCAAAGCAGCCGGGCGAGAAAGAACCAGGCTATGCCAAACGAGGCTGCCGTAGCGGCGATGGTCTGCAGGTTGGAGGCGAACTCGGCGGCGACTCCAACAAACCAGGTCAGCAGATAGACGTAGGAGGAAATGCGGGCGCGCTTGGCCAATGCCTCGTGGGGCAAGACGGAACCAAACCTTGCGCTGATCACTCTCCCTGGGTCAGCGGCCCACAGGATGGCCAATAGCGACAAGACGCATAACGCGATGGTCAGCGTCAGCGCCGGTGATTGCGACAGGGGAACGGCGAGATGCACCGAGAAAAGGCACAGCCCGGCCGTTGCGAGCAAACGGCCCGCCGCCGGCTGACGTGTGAGCAGGAAACCGCCCGTAGTGATCAGCGCGGCACACGCGGTGCTGATGCCCCCCGACCATTCCGAGGCCGCCAGGCGATCCGAGCCTTGCATGGCAGCCGCCGTGATGAAGGCCAGGGGTCCCAGGGATGCGAGCAGCCCGGTCAGGCGGGCGAGGTTTTGCAGGGCGATCTTTCTAGTGGCGGGCCGGCGGTATGGAGTCTGCTGGACGAGAGCTCGGGGAGCCATGTAAGCCGGGGAGCAAGCGGTTCGGCTCGAAACGAAGCGGCCAGGCCGCAACCCCTTTGTATCATCGCACTGCTGACACCCGGTGGGCGCACTCCGGCGGAGTGCTTCAGCAGCGTATCTTTTGGCCGCGATATGGACAAGCGAAAAGCATCGCCGGCAGCCAGCAAAACTTCTGGCGGGTTGCCCGCTTTTACGGCCGCGCCACGGGAACGGTGATGTCGAGAGTAGCGGGGGGCAGGCAAGCCTTGTCGTTACAAGCCTGGTAGCGAAGCTGGCCCGCCAGTTCGGTCAGGGAAGCGGGAACACCGGGTGGAACCTCGAAAGCCGACTTGATTGTGATGGTGTCTGAAAAAACGGAGAGCGGTTCCTCGGAGAAGGCGTAGCTCACGGTCTCGGCTTTGGGATAAGTGACATCCTTCAGTTTCAGGACGGGTGTATTCCAGGTGAGCCGCGTCGGAATGAGATACTGCTCGGCGGGCTTGTCAGAGTTGATGTGGTATCCCGTGCGGATTCGGATCTGGATCGGGACGACAACCTCTCTGCCCGGTTCTATCTTGACCGGCAAGGGCGGCACTAAGGAAGCGGTTTGCCTGCCTCGGAAGGTCTGCCCAGAGGCGCCCGCTGCAACCTGCAGCAACAGCACCAGGAGCAGCCCGCTAGAGTAGGTTCTTAATCTCATCCTCGTAATCGCTCTTGCTGACCAGACCTGTGTGGCTGGCCGTGATCCTTCCTTCCTTGTCGATGATGAACGTGGTAGGCAGCGCCGCCACGCCGCCGAACTTGTCGGCCAACTCGTCGTCTCCCACCACAACAGGGAAATTGAGTTTGTATTCCTCGGCGAACGGCTTGACTACTTCCCACCCTTCGCTGTCGAGAGAAACCGCCACCACTGAGAAACCCTGATCTTTGTACTGGCGCTGAAACTCGACAAACCAGGGCATTTCAATCTTGCAGGGGCCGCACCAGGTCGCCCAGAAATTGAGCAAGACAACCTGGCCTTTCAGATCGGAAAGCTTGACTTCGCGCCCCTGCGCGTCGGGCAGGGAAAAGTCCGGTGCGGGACGGGGATCTTGAGCCGCTGCTTTCGCGGACTCTCCGGCGCTCTCCACGGATGCGCCACCGCAGGAAATCGATAGCGACAGGGCCGTGAGCGCGATCGCGGTCAGGGCGACCTTGAATGCCTTATTCATGGGAAATTTCCGCCTTCCAGAACTGATTATAGCGTTACCCGAATGACGGGCCGGAGGGGCCGTCCAGGTACGCTTCGATTTGTAAAGTCAGTGCCATGGCAACTTCGGACGTTTGAGCAGGGCTGGAGCTGGTAAAGACGAGAGTTCCACGGGCCGGTCCCGTGTCCGGCGCCCATGGGGCTAACTTTCGTTTCCCGTGCGCTCCACGCGTACCCCCAGCCTGCCCCGGTGCAGCCGGATGCCGAGCGACTCGCCGACGGCGGTTTGCGCGCTGGAACGAACGATGTGTCCGCCTTCGGCCTGCACGATGGCATAGCCCCGCTCGAGGATCTGCAGGGGGCTGAGATGACGCAGATGGCGGTCGAGGGAGTCCAGCCGGGCGGTCTCCCGCTCCAGGCGGAGTTTCAGCAACCCCACAAAGGCTGCCGAGGCGCGGTCGAGTCGGGCGCGGCGCCGGGCCAGCCGCAGACGCAAGTCGAGGCCGGCGAGTGCGTGTTGCATCCCGCTCAATCGGACGCCCGCCCGACGCAGCCGCGAGGCCGCCGATTGGCGCAGCGCAAAATCGAGTTCATCGATGCGCTGCCAGCGTGAGGCGAGTCTCCGACGGACCAGCGCAGTCGCCCGGTCGAGGCTCGATTCCAGAAATTGCCGCCCCGACGTGGCGAGTTTGTAGCGCATGGATTGGCCTAGGCGCGCCCGCAAGCCGTCCACCGCAGCCAGGAAGTCGTTCTTCTGTTTCACCACCAGTTCGGCGGCCGCCGATGGCGTTGGCGCACGCAGGTCCGCGACGAAATCGGCAATCGTGAAATCCGTCTGGTGGCCCACGGCGGAGATCACGGGCACTTGGCAGGACACGATGGCGCGCGCCACACGCTCCTCGTTGAAGGCCCAGAGATCCTCGAGCGAACCTCCGCCCCTCCCCACGATCACGACATCCACGCTTTGCAAGCGGCTGAAATACTCGACGGCGCGGGCGATTTCCGCGGCGGCCTCTTCGCCCTGCACGCGCACAGGAAAGATCAGCACGTGCAATCCGTCGAAGCGCCGTTGCAGGATGCGCAGCATGTCCGCTATTGCCGCGCCCTTGATGGACGTCACGATGCCGATGCGGCGGGGGAAGACGGGCAGCGGGCGTTTGCGCCCGTCTTCAAAAAGGCCTTCGCCTGCAAGCTTCTTCTTGAGCTGCTCGAAGGCAAGCTGCAAGGCCCCGTAGCCTTGCGGCTCTAGGTGCTCGACGTAGAGCTGGTATTCGCCGCGCGCTTCATAGACGCTGACGCGCCCGCGCGCCGTGACGGCCAAGCCGTCCTGGGGTTTTACTTTCAAGTAACGCGCGTTGAGCCGGAAACAGACGCATCGAATCTGCGCCGTGCCGTCTTTCAAAGTGAAGTAGTAGTGGCCACTGGGCGCAAGCTTGGCGTTCGAGATCTCGCCAGAGACCCAGACATCGTGAAACGTCTCTTCCAGCAGCTCACGCATTACCCCGGTCAGCTCGGAAACCGTGAAGACCTGCCGCTGCGGGGTGAGATCGAAGCCGAGTTGTTCCATGGGAGCGTCCGGGTTTAAGATGGCGGCGATGCCATCGTACCGCGGCAATCCCCCTGAACATAGCATGACGCGCCGGGAAGCCCTTCTGAGCGTCTCCGCGGCTGGCTTGCTTTCGGCCGTTCAGGGTGTGAGCGCTTCTACCGGCGTGGTGCAGACCGTGACGGGGCCTGTGCCTGCCTCCGATCTGGGCGTCACACTGGTGCACGAGCACGTCGTGGCGGATCTACGGGCGCCGGGGGAAAGAAAGCCCGGCGATTACAACCGCGAGGATGCTACTTCTAAGGCACTGCCCCATCTCAAGGAGCTGCGGGCCGCCGGCTGCCGCACGCTGGTCGAGATCACGCCGATTCATATCGGACGCGATCCGCTGGCGCTGAGGCGGTTATCGGAGCTGTCCGGATTGCAGATTGTTGCGGCCACCGGTATTTATGGCGCGGCGCAGCAGAAGTTCATCCCCGGCTATGCCCGCGAGGAAAGCGCCGAGCAACTTGCCGCACGCTTTATTCGAGAGATTCGGGAAGGCATCGAACCGGAAGGCATCCGGCCCGGGATTATTAAGACCGGGGTGAACACCGCCGTGCCGCTCCCGGAGATCGAGCGGAAACTTGTGCGGGCGGCGGCCCTGGCTCACAAAGCGACAGGAGTGACGATCGCCTCGCACACGGGCCCGGGCGCGCCCGCACTCGAACAACTACGCCTTCTCGAAGGAGAGGGTGTTGCGCCGGGCGCTTTCATCTGGGTCCACGCGCAAGGGGAAAAGGACCACGAGCTTCACAGGCAGATGGCCCGACGCGGCGCCTGGGTGGAGTTTGACGGCATCGGTCCGAAATCAGTCGAGTGGCACGTCGAGTGTGTCCGGTTGATGGCGGATGCGGGCCTTCTGTCGCGGGTGCTGCTTTCGCAGGACGCCGGCTGGTACCGGCCGGGCGAAACGGGCGGCGGAAGCTACCGCGGCTACACTTTCTTCTTCACCGATTTTCTTCCGCGCCTTCGCAAGGCCGGGTTCGGCGACAGCGAGATCGAGCAGTTGCTCGTCAGGAATCCGGCCAGCGCGCTGGCTGGTGGCGCTCCGGCTGGGGGGTGACCGGCGCGGCACCTCGTTCGAGCCGGACCAATTGGTGGGCGGTACTGGCTCGACCCAGTGACCTCCTGCTTGTAAGTCACATTTTGAGAATTCCCGTAAGTGATCTATTTTCAACTCGTTATGATCCAATGAGATCCGTCCCAGCTTGTTGAAACGTGTTGAAATACGTTGTTTCAGGGGGATCCTACCAGC
>Ga0187893_10001035_pt1 | contig 69422 bp, 58 predicted proteins | sample MA1701074metaG_FD_139574 | JGI IMG/M metagenome (GOLD analysis project Ga0187893, IMG submission 139574) | White microbial mat communities from a basaltic lava cave in the Kipuka Kanohina Cave System on the Island of Hawaii, USA - MA170107-4 metaG ...
CCCTGTTGTCCGACAAGCTTCAGCTTGTCGTTTTCCACGCCGGCACTACGGTGCGGTTCATCAAGCTTTAGCTTATCGTCCTGAACGACAAACTGAAGTTTGTCGGACATTTGCCGGAAGAGACGTTCTCGTAAAAAAGAAAGTGTGCCGTGAGTCGCAGCCGAATCGTCGTGTTGTATCAGCTCGAAGGCCGCGATGCCTTGCAGTTGATCGATGGTGCTGCGGAAAGGTTCGAAAATCGATGGGTTGCGCGCGTCGCTATTTAGATTGACGATGACCTCCGGAACCTGCCGGATTAGTTGCCGCAACATCTCGCCCTGAACCGGAGTGAAGTCAAAGAAGCCGTCGAGAATGAGCAGTTGGACGGTTTCCAGCCACGGCACGCGCATGGGACGGCCGTCCATCTCTCCTCTTAGAATCGCCAGCGCGCGCAGTTGATCGGCGTCGGCTTCGGTATAGTTATGCTTGCTTATGAGGCCAACGTAAGTTGAGTAAATTAGCGCAACGTCTCGGTCGAAATCGATCTGCCGGCGCGTTTGTTGGGGCGGAACTCTGGGTCCGCTCCTGCTGCCAGGATTTTCGACTGGTACGAGCGGAACTCCGTGTCCGGCCCCGCCACCAACATCTTCGACGCGCCGAGAAACAATCTCCGCAAATTCCTCCGGCCTTTTCGCGGCGCGCTGAATCTCGCCAATGAGTGTGGCAATCGTGTTCACGCATCCTTCCCGGTTCGCCAGCGAGGTGATTGCGCTCAACTGTTCTGTGGCCGCAAGCTGACGGAGGATTTGCGAGATCAGACTTCGTTTAAGAGGCAGCTCTTCGCGATCGATTGGAATCAGAGCAGTGAGTCCTTTGCCGGTTTCTGCATCAACTGCGCTCGACAGGATGCGTCGGACAAAACCACGGAAGAGATAGACTGGCAACTCGCCCCAGAGTCCGGGGTTCTTCGCCCCGTCGAGAATCTGCTCCGTCACCGATTCTAATAATGGATGCGAGGCAGCGAGGTAGAGGAAGGAATCCGCGTTATTCTGAGAGACAAGGTTGCTGCAGCGCGCAATGAGACGCGAACGATTATTACCAAGCAGCGGTCCCAGCCAAATTTCTTTCACCACAACTCACCTATTAATTGCGGCAGTCGCAGTATGACCTAAATAGGAAGTCAGTACTTCTTCAAACTCACGCGTTGCATCTACAGTGCCAGTCGTCGCATGGCCAGTTTCATGCAAGAGTGTAGCCGCGTAACCCAAGAGAGACGCGAGCTTGCGACGTTTTATAACAATTGCCGAAATCGACGAGTCCCACACTCCTTCAGTATTGTCCGTCGTGACTCTCATGGTCTCGGAAATGCGAATCGGCGGGATCCGGCTTTGTGAAATACCAACAAGGCCAAGGATCTTAGGCGTTAAATCATAGACACGTTGTTCCTCACTCGTTAAATTGGCGTAATCAACGAACTTGTATTCAAAGCTTGTGTTGTACTCCTGCACGTACGTTTCTAATGTTCGCACTTGTGGGCCACCCGCAAGAATCTGAGCGACTAGCTTTTCTTTTTGCTGTTCGCTAATTACGATCGGTTCGTATCCGTCGGATCTTATGTTATCCAGGACATCGGGCCTCGACTGAAGCTCATGCTCAGTAAGATATGCGACTGGTGCTCGCGCGTACATCAGATTCAAAGCCATTTGGCTAATCTCAATCCAGGCCATCTCGTCACATTGTTCACCGGTGGCGCGCTTTCGAACTTGATCTATCAAGATTCTTTGGACAGAGTTACTACTTGCGCTCTTGAGAATAGATCTAACCCTTTCCGCGTAAGTTGTTCTTCCGACGTTTAGTCTCTCTCGGTTAAGTTTCTTTTTCATCGCGTCGGTTAGACTTGTTATGTTGTAGGAAAAGACCGAAAGAGGAGCGAATATGAATGTCAACTCCTCTCCGATGGAAGGTAGCAAGAACATCCTTCAATCCGACGCCGAACTTACCAATGATTCCACACGTAGCGCTCAGCTTCTCTTGGTTTTCATTAAGAGTGAAATGTTCAATTTGCAGACCGCGTCTAAAGTCCCGAATGTGCCAGTTTCCTACTTTATCTTTGGATATCTCGATCTCAGATGTACCAGAAATGACTTGTTCATCTATGGCGTTCGCTATTATCTCGCGGATCGCATGTTCCATGTCCCAATTTTCCAGCACCTCTTCAATGTTCAAATCAAATGCCCTAATTGACATGGCTTGATGGTAACCTCCGTCGAAAAGCCGCTTGCAGATGCTTCCTAAAATTCTTTCACCAAAGCCGTGGACGCTACGCAGGAATTGTAGTTGCGTCCAATCGAATCAGAAAATCTTCCGGGTCATGTAGGTTCCGTTCAGCCCACTCCAAGACTTCCGTTTCTTGACTGAAGAGAATGACTTGGCGTTCTCTGCTGATGGAATGCAGCACTTCAAGAATCGCCGCAGTTCTCTGTTTGTCGCAGTGGGCTGTGACATCGTCGAGTATCAGCGGACAGACTTTACCCTTTGGTGTCAAATATTCCGCAAGGGCCATTCTTAGAAGTAGGAATATTTGCTCAGCCGTACCGTGCGAGAGCCTGGCCGCATCACGCCACTCACCGCTATTGGCGCAAACTTTCACACTGAGCGTTTCAGGATCGATACGAACGTCAGAATAACGACCGGCGGTAATATGGGGCAGTCGGCGTCTGATTGACTCACTTAGAACTGGTGCTATGTCGCGATGAACTCGTTCCTGTGCGGAAGACAAAAAAATGCGGGTCTTTTCGAGCGTATCTTTCAAAAGGCTCACGCGCTCAAGTTCTTTTTCCGCATCTTCCAACGCTTCTTCGGCTTCCGATACACTAGGCAATGACCTTTGACGTACTTCGATCTGGCCCTGAATTCGCGCGAGTTCTTCGGATGCTTGGCTTGCCGACCTTTGCCGGTTCATTATTAACTGCGCCTCATTCTTTAAATCCAAAACTGCGAGGGCGAGCTCGGCCTCTTCAAATTCCGCCTCAAAATTCTCTGCGCTTGAACGGTACTTCTTTGCTTCGTGGTCGAGATCACTCAGAGTCTTACCGCCGAGCAAACCTTGCAATTCACTCCATTCGTCACTACGGAGGTTGATTTCATTTGTTCGCTCGTTCCTTAGTCGTAGCAGACGGCTTGCTAAAACGTTACAGTCGTCGCTTGGAAAGCCACACTCATTTGCCACCGACTTCAAAGACTCCTCAGCTTGTCTCCGTGTCGTGATCGCTGCGGCGGCAGCAGTTTCGAGCGAAACGCGATCATTTAGGTTTTGCCGAAGATTTTGGCGACGATTCGCTTCCGCAGTCTGCTTTGCCCGTGCGTAGCAGTCCTCGTGATACTTATTCAACGCCGTCTCCGGATCCTGGAATCCGCGGGTACCATGCTGGTCCAAAAGCTCTAGTAGGCTGGTCCTGGACAAATTTACCTCTTCAGCTAATGCCGAATTTGTGCCGGTCCAATCGGACAAAGCGCCCTGTGCCTTTTCCACTTTCTCTATCGCGGTGATGATTCCGAGTAGCGCGGGTGGATCACTGGGCAATTGATGTTGGACAAGCCACTTACCCAACTGATCGTGACGGCTCCGCCATCCAGCAATCTCGCCCTGTGCGACGTCAAGCTTGTTTTCCACATCCCTGAGTTCTTCACCAAGGCCGTATAACGCAATCGCTGGAATTCCAGCCAACGCTATACCGGCGACTAAAATCGTAGTTCCTGGAACGATGTAACCCAGTAACAAGATCAAAGCGCCGGTTACAACCGCACATCCGCCGAAGGCCAACATCGCAGACCTTCGGTTCTTTCTTTTTTTTAGAGACGTGAAATGGGCATGAAGTTCGGAATCATCTTTAGGAGGCGAGTCGGTAAGCTGCTCGACGATTTTGTATAGCTCTTCCTTTGTCGCACCGCAAGTTTCCGGGAACTCTGACACGACAGGGCGATTAGTGGTATGCAGTCGGAGTTTTAGTTTAGCTTGCTCGTAGGCTTTTGCGGCTCGCTCAACTTCGACTGCGGGTTGCAGATCACCGAGCGGCATTTCAGGAAGGCCATTCAATTCCTGCTGAATGTCGGCCGCTGACTGACCTTGCAATTGGATTAAGGGCGGCCTGTTATCCCACTGTAGCAGAGCTTCGGAGATTCTTACGAGTTGACTATCCTCAGAGACTAAAGTTGGCCGACCAATTGGAAAGCTTTCTTGAAGTGTTTTCGCGCGTTCGAAACGTCTTTCATGTTCGTCCGCGTTTTTGATAGTCTCAGCCGCTTTCGCTAACCGCAAGCGTCTCTCTGAATTAGCTCTCTTTTCTTCCAGCTGTTTGGTTTTTTCCAAGAGCTCCAGATATTCTTCGTGCCGCGCACAAGCTTGTTCCAGGCTCTCCCTGGCTCTTCTCACTCGTTCATTTGCCGTTGGAAATGGCTTCGTGCTGTGCTTTCGTTCTAGGCCGACCCTTTCTGATAACGCAGTGTTTATTTTCTCAAGTGCCAATGCAGCAGTAGAGTCGGTACCCAGTGTATCGGCTGCCCGTTGCATGTGCACTTGAAGTTCTTCAGGTTCGTCAACGATTTTTTGAACCTCTGCCTGTCGAACACATGCCGTTGCCAAAAAAGACCGGCGATCCAAGCCTAACCAAACAGCTCCATCAGGTGAACCATCAGAAACTATCTCGCTTTCGTAGTTACGACCAAGGTCAGCATCCATAACAGTCGTAACAGAATTCAAAAGATCTCGCTTAATCTCAATCCTTCGCCCGTCGTCCAATACGACAGTTGTGTTGACCTTCCAGCCATCGTGATTCCAGGGCCGATGCTTGTTCTCAAATTGCGTGTCTTCTTTTGGCTGCTTTCCTTTGCCCCGTCTTCTTCCGCACAAAGACGAATATAACGCAGCGTGCCAGCTTGACTTCGCTGCTTCATTCACGCCGTAGATCACATTCAGGCCTGGAGCTAATACCAGACTTTTCTCGACGAGCGGACCGAAAGCATCGGCGATCACGGACTCAAATCGCACTAAGCCACCTCCAAATCATCCCGGCCATCAAGAGATCGCAAACCTATAATTAAGATGCGCCGCCGTTCGTCTTCTGGTAAGGAGGCTGCCAAGACATCGCGTACGAACTGACCTCTAACCGTGGGCTCCTTTTCTATTGCTGGAAAGTCATAGGCTACACGAAGATCCCCGAGTCTTATTATGGTGGCCTCAAGTAATGGGCTAATTTCCTTCAAATCGTTAGTCCGCAGATCTAACTCCGCAGCCATTTCACCAGTTAGCGTAATGCGGGCTATCCCCTCCATGCCGGTAATCTCGAGCTCGATGCGATCAATCACATCTTGTCGGTCACTGCAACCCGTTACGTCTACTAGTACGTCATGAACCTTCAGAGCCGAAACACAATATCGATCCCGCCGGATGGTTCCGTCCGAATCTATCGTGGCGACGACTGGGCCTCGTCGACCAGTTTCACCAAATGACAAGAACTCAGGGTTACCGGGATAGGTGTGCCATTGGCCATCTCGCGGACAGTGATAATGGCCAACAAACGCATGCTGTAGACCTGCCCTAACAATTTCCTCGGCGTCAAAGGGGGCGTGGGGTATTTTTCTATTGCCTTGTTGCGCGATGAAAGTTCTTTCAGATCCGTGGAACAATGCGAGGTTTATCCCTCCACGATTCACATGGAAATCTTTCAGAAAGCTGTCGGTGTTGGCCGGAGCACAGTGTGCGGCTCCCCAAAGCGTTAACCCCTCTGCTAGCTCCACCGGCTTCAAACTAGTCTGAGAAAATATGTGTACATTTGGACTCCATCGCTCGCCTCTATAGATACTGCCGGGTCCGTACCAATCATGATTACCCGGTGCGATGAATACCGGTAGCTCGATCTCACCAAAGCACCGGCGAAGGAAGGCTGCTGTATCTGGCGAAAACCGATCATGTTCATACAAGTCTCCAGCACAAAGAATTGCATCAGCGCTAATACTCTTCGCAAGTTCTAGGATCTTAATAAGCGCTGCTCGTAGTGCGTCACGACATTTTCTGGCTACGTCAGGATCTCCCGTCCAAGCAAAAACGGTGTCGAGATGTAAATCAGAGAATAAAACGAGTTTCATGAGGAAGTCCGGCGACTCCTATTCCGAAGTACTTTGCGAAGGTAGTCTAATCGCGGCGTCCCGTTCATGCAACAGTGTGTTGTGTTTATTACGAGAAAAGAAGCATACCAATTAAAGAAGATCAGAAACTCAAATCACCCAGTTTTTTAATGATTTTGGAGAAACTCCTCAATCGTTAGATCTATGTCCTTCGCGATCTGGCGCAGGAGAATCGGTGAAATGTCCCGGCCTGCATGAAATGGCAGGGTCGTAGAGCGTCCGTCAGCGTGCCGATATTGCTTGTGTGAGCCACGCTGGCGCACTTCAATAAAGCCGAGCTTTTGCAGGATTGAGGCGACCTCTCTAGGCTTGAGAACCGGAGGTTTGGGCATTGCCAGAGACCATTATAGTTTGGGTACCAATGAACTCAGAATCAAGCGTCGGAACACCATCTTCAAGCAACATTTCGACCACCTCTTTTAGATTGTCGTTAAGTTCGTCAAGCGAACCAGCTTGAGAGTGCGCGCCGCGGAAGCCAGGGACGTATCCCACATAGAGACCCGTGTCACTACACTTTTCGATGACTGCCGTGAAGTTCTTCATGGCCTTAAAGATAGCATTTACCTGGCAAACCATCCACCTATAAAACACCAGAGATTGAAACAGTTTCAATCATTTTCCGAGACAGGCCACCATCCGTTCGTAGACTTTCCGGGTCACGCGCACGTCATTGAGATTGTATTCGCGAATCTCTGCCAGCTTGCCGGCGTGATAGAGTTCGAAAACCTTACTTCCTTCGACTCCCGAGCTTTTGCTCGACTCGATTCCGAGCGCCCAGGCGAGATCATCAAGACTCACATTGCGCCTCGCGCCCAACCACCAGCGATGCATTGTGTCGTAAACTCGCGCGTGCACATCGGTGAGATCGATAAATTGACGGACGGGCAAGTTATTGACTAAACAACGCTGAAAGACAAACGGAAGATCGAAGCCGATAATATTGTGACCCACGATTTCATCCGAATCAGGATCGAAATTCTTAAGCAGATTGAGAAATTTTGTAAGTGCCTGTTTCTCGCTTTCCTCGTTGCCCTCGGCGTCAATGCCAAGAACGTATTCGGTCGCGGTCTGCCTTAGGTTTCCAATCTCAATGTCCGCAACCGGCGCAACCTGGACAGCAATGGACAGCACGCGGCCCGACGTGGCGGTTAACGATCCCAACTGGTAACAACGTTCCTCTTCTGCCGCGATGTCTTCCAGGTATCTCTGCTGCTGCTCGAGCCGCATGTTGCCCAGTCGCATTGAGCGCTCGAGTTGGGGACCTACCCGCTCACGAAAGTCCGGAAGCGCAAGCGTTTCGATGTCAATTGTGTAAGCGAGCGGCAACATCTGATCATTTTCCATATATCATTTGACACTTTTCATTTTGGCGATTGTTAGCGAGGTCTTCAGATAATGCAAAAGCCCTCATATCAGAAATGACCAATGAAAAATGTTAAACGAGATATGGAAAATTAAAGAGATCGATCTGTACGCTGGTTCCAATTTTCATTACGGCTGGTGACTCGCTTCACTTCTGTATCCATCTTTCCTGTCATCATCAGAGCGATCATCTTGTAGTCTCCGATAAAAGACCATAGCGGATACTGAAAAGTTGCGGGTTTGTTTTTTTCGATAAAGAAATGACCAATCCAGGCTGCGCCATAACCGGGGATCAGCGCCAAAGGAAAGAGCCACCATCTTCCCCAAACGATTAAGAACACGAGAAAGGCGAGCGCCGTCGTGGTGCCGATGAGGTGCAAGAGCCGGGTGCCGAACTTACTGTGTTCCGACACGTAATAAGGCCAGAATTCCGCGAATGAGTTAAACCTTTCCGACATCGCAGTCTCGATAATGTCTGGTAAAACGCCGCGAGATGTCCAAACCCTGGCGCAAACCAAATAAGATGCTTCTACTCTGCGCCAAACATGCGATTGAAGTCTTCTGGATGGACCGGCTCGACGCGAACCAGTTCGAGGTTTTCTTCGACATGCTGGCGACTGCTCATCCCGACTAGCGCCGTAGTGATGCCCGGCGTGGACCGCACAAACTGGATGGCTGTCTGCGCATCCGTAGCTAGTGATCCCAGGGGCTCGCGAATCGTCTCCGGCAGACCCTGCGCGACTCGCCCCTGCAGAATTGACGCGCTCGAGACCACAGTTACCCCCAACACGGCCGCGGCCTCGAGAACCGAAACAAGTTCGCCTTCGCCGGCCTCGCCTATGCTTTGATTGGCCAGCGTCAGAGCCTCGGGCATTCCCAGATTAAACGGCAGTTGAATGAATCGAAAACCATGTGATTCGCCGCCTACTTCTCGCGCCAACTCGACCATGCGCAATAATGAATGATGTTCGCGCGATTCGGGTGGGACGCGAAAGCCGTTCCAGGTTGCCAACCCGTACATTCTGATCCGGCCTTCGGCGATAGCTTTTTCCAGAAACTCAAACGCTCGTCGCAATCTGGCATAAAAGTCCTCGCGCGCCACAAATCCCAGTTGTGATTCAGGATTGTGGACGTAATGCACATCGACGCAATCCAGGTTCATGTTCTCGAGCGACTGCCGCAACTGGTTCTCCAAAAACGAGGGAGTCATGCAATGGCTGCCGCCAACGAAGTCTTCGAACCTTGCTATACCGGGTTGGACGAACTTCTCGTCGAGGTAAGTGCGAACGTCTCTGGGGGGTGCTCCGTCAAATGGAATGTACCCAGCCTTGGTGCAGATCAGAAGTTCCTCGCGGCTGAATCCGTGCTGCGTAGTCAGCGCCTGAAGGGCCTTGCCGATAGAGCGCTCGCTTCTTTGAAAGCGGTAGTTTGATGCGGTATCGATAACATTACCGCCCAATTCAACGGCTCGCACAATTGCATCTGTGTAAGCTCTGTCGGTAGAGTCATCGGCATTGCCCAGATAAGTTCCGATACCGATCGACGATAGCCAGAGGCTTTGCTCATTACGGAAGTGGTTATCCGCTGTTTGGGGTTTGAAACGGTCGCGATATCGCGCCGTCGCTTCGAGTGTGGCCGAGCCGGTTATTGGCATAGTTTGAAACGGGACTATAACCGTGCGCGAGTACGGGCCGCAAGCACTTCGAGGTTCATGGCGGCGTGTGATAGCTTTTGACTTAATCGTTTGCCGGAGAGCCTGATGATGAACCATCTTCTCAATTGGCGCGAGCACGCAGGCGCGGCCGCTGAAAAATTCTTTAAGACAACCTTGTGGCAAGGCGAACACGTGATGGTGGGACTTAACTGCCTGGAGCCGAATCAGAAGCAGGCTGAGCACGCCCATCCGGGAGCTGACAAGTTCTATTTCGTGCTTGAGGGCGCCGGCCGCTTTACCGTGGGAGAAGAAGAGCATCAAGCAGGTATTGGCTCACTGATCATTGCTCCGGCAGGAGTTATCCACGGCGTAGCGAACACAGGAAGCGAACGACTCTCGTTGCTGGTCGGCATCGCTCCAGGAATCAGATGAGTGAAAAGGAACAACCCATCGAGGCGCGTAAGTCTTCATTGGATATTTCTGCCGGGGCCATGCACGAGTTGAGTGAGCAGGTCACCAGGCTGGTCACTGATTACTTCGCTGAGATCTCAAATCTGCCGGTTTTTCCTCAAACCTCAGCTGGGAAGACAAGCGCGCAGGTTGGTGCGAAACTTTCACTCTCCGGTGAGCCACTGGAAGAGTTATTGGCCGGATGCCGAGGAATTATTGAGAATACCCGACACAACGGCCATCCGCGTTGTTTCGGTTATGTCATATCTCCGTCAACTCCAGCCGGCGCATTTGCCGATCTGATTGCCTCAGCACTGGACATCAACGTCACTTCCTGGCGCTCGAGTCCCGCAGCCACGGAAATTGAAAGGATCGTCGTGCGTTGGCTCGGCTCGATGATCGGCTACGGCGATAACGCACTCGGGCTGCTTACCAGCGGCGGTTCGATGGCAAATTTGATCGCCTTACAGATTGCTTGCCGCGCGAAAGCCGGAAGCGACATTGATGGAAAAGGGCTTTGGCATTCAGGCTCTCCGATGACCCTTTATGCTTCGGATCAGATCCACTTGTCGATTCCAAAGGCGGCTGAGATTCTCGGTATCGGCCGCGAGCAAGTCCGCCTTGTGGAATGCGACGATCGGTTACGGCTTGATGTGCGGCGGTTGCGCGAGCAGATCGAAAATGATCTTAGAAATCAGTTGCGGCCATTCTGCATTGTGGCCAGCGCCGGAACGGTAAATACTGGTGCTGTAGATCCGCTGCCGGAAATTGCGGATCTGGCAAAGGGATACGGGCTCTGGTTTCACATTGATGGAGCATACGGCGCGCCAGGGGCTTTGGACGAGCGCAAACGAACGCTGTTCGCCGGGCTGGAACGCGCTGATTCCGTATCGCTCGATGCGCACAAGTGGTTGTACGTTCCCATTGACGCGGGCTGTCTGCTGTTTCGGGATGAGGTCAGCGCGCGTGCCGCCTTCACCTCGCAGGGCGCCGACTACATCAAGATTCTGGAGGAGCAAGCAGACGAAGGGTTCGCGTTCTGGGATTACGGAGTGGAATTGTCCCGCCGCTTTCGCGCGTTGAAGATCTGGTTTACGCTGCAGTACTACGGCCTCAACCGCATCGCCGAAGCAATCAGTGACGATAACGCCCTGGCGGCCTACCTGGGCGAGCGGGTCCAATCGGAGGACGACTTTGAGTTGCTGGCTCCGGTCGAGTTGAGTATTTGTTGTTTTCGTTACGCCCCGCGGGAAGTTCAGTTTAAGTTCAGATCCACCGGCGAACCGGAACGGGAGCGACTCGAGGCTGAACTCGATGATTTGAACAAGCGAATCATGCTTGCCGTGCAGCGAGGAGGCAAAGCCTATGTCTCAAACGCGACAGTTAAAGGCCGGTTTGCTTTACGGGCATGCATCACAAACTTTCGCACCACCCGCGGAGACATTGACAGGACACTGGCGATCGTTCGTGAGGCGGGGCTGGAGATACAGAGGTATTCAAGGTACAGATAGAACTGGATGGAAACACCTGTAAAAACATTTCAGGTTCAATCTTATGATCGCGAGCTCAAAGTGGCGCTCGAGCTGGCTCGCCAAGCGGGCGCCGCGATACTCGAGTTGTACCAGGGGCCGTTAGAGATTACTCAGAAAAATGATTTTGATCACCGAGAGCCCGTCACGCAGGCTGACAGAGTTGCGAACGAATTGATCGTCCGAGCGCTAAGAAAGGAATTTCCGGACGATGGCATTCTCGCAGAGGAATCGCTGGACTCAGCGCATCGCCTCGACAAGCGAAGAGTTTGGATGATCGATCCGCTGGACGGCACCAACGGCTTCATCGATGGTAATGGAGACTTTGCCGTTCAGATTGGTTTGGCTTGCGATGGAGAATGCGTCCTGGGCGTTGTTTATCAACCGTTGGCCGGTTTGTTGTATCACGCCACTCGCGGACAGGGAGCCTGGATCCTGCGGCCAAATATGGAACCCGAGCGCGCTCGCGTTTCCGACAGGCAAGAGCTTTCCTCGATGCGGCTGGCCGCCAGCAGGTCCCATCGCAGCCCACGCATGGACAAGGTGATTGAGGCCTTCAATGTTAAGGAAGAAGTGCTGCGAGGCTCCGTCGGAATCAAAATTGGTTTGATCATAGAGCAAAAGTGCGACCTTTATGTACATCTGTCGCCCCGCACCAAACAGTGGGATACCTGCGCTCCCGAAGTCATCCTGAAAGAAGCCGGTGGGTGTCTTACGGATCTTTTTGGCCGCCCCTTGCGTTACAACTCGATCGAAGTCCAAAACCTTAACGGCATTATTGCAACCAACGGCGTGGCTCACGAGCTAATAGTCGGGGCGATTGCGCCGCTGCTGGCCGAATTCCGACGCTTGCCGGCATAGCGTGACCCGGAATACTGCTCGGGCACCTCCATGCCCCGTATCTTTTGAACCCCCGCCGGCGATTAGGGTGAAATAAATCGATTCGGGAATCCATAATGGTTAAAGCCATCAAATGAGAGCCGAAAAGCACAAAAGACAAGTTTGACCGTCGCGTCACAGATTTTTATTTAATCTGGGCTTTAGGGCTGAGTTAATATCTCAGCCATCCCCGGGGGGAGCGTGCGGTGCCCATTCACCCGAAACTATTTTCGAAGTTCCTTGCTCTTTGCGTGACCCCGCTTTTTCTGCTTGGGGCCTTCAACTATTTGCAGGCCAGGAGAGAAGCAAGATCCATGCTTCGTCGGGAACTCGAAGCTGGACTCGCGATTGTCACCGCTGACCTGACCGAGATTCTCAGTAAGCGCGAGAATGACCTGGTGCTGTTTGGGCGAGCGGCAGCCGTGCAGGATTTCCTTCGGGAGAGGGATCAACAACCACTTCTATCCCCCGTCCAAGGCAGCCCGCCGGACGATCTCAAAATCAAACTTGCTTTGGTCTTAAATGATCGAACCCATTTCGTTAATCTCGTCATTTACGACCGCCACCGACAGCCTCTGCTACTGGTTAAGCCTGAGCCGGGCAAGCAGGATTTGAGTTTTCACGTCAAAGACTTTCCTCCCGGACTGCCAAAACCAGATGATCGTTCGTTCCCTTCACCCGTGCCGCCAGCAGTGCATTCAGCGCTTTCGGTCACCAGCGAGGGAGCCATCTCCACTCTCACAGTTCCGGTTTGGGTGTCGGGAGCAGCCGACCAGGAGCCGCTGGGGTTTCTTGTGGCCGAACAGAACCTGGACTCGTTATTTTCTGACGCTGCGAAAAGATGGGACTTGACGCCTTTAAGTAAGGCGCGAAGTGGTCATCAACATTCGCGCGGCGTTGTCGTTTTGGACAACTCTGGGAGGATTCTTTATCACCCGAATCAGGCACTTTTGCATCAGCCAGTCGCCAATGCAATGCCGTATTTCATGCCGGCAGCTCAGCGGATGCTCTCGGGCCAGTCGGGACTCCAGAGCTTTACCTCAGCCACCGGAGACGAAAGCGAGGCTGCCTACGCGGCTTTTCCGTCGCTCAACATCTCAGTAGCATCAACCCAGAGCGCGCAACTTGTGCTGGCCGCCACGCGTTGGACCGCATGGTGGGGATTGATCAATGCGGTGGCAATCGGCTTTATCGCTGCTTTGATTCTGACCCGCTACTGGCAACGCAAGTCGCGCGGCATCGAACGCTTGACGGAGGGCGTGGCTGAGATTGCAAAAGGAAGACTGGATCATCGTCTGGAAGTACCATCGAGCGTCGACATGCGGCCACTCGCCGCCGACGTGAACTTATTGACTGCTCAACTGCGCGAGCAGGTGGCGCGCGAGGCTGAGGCGCAACAGTTTCAATCCTTTGTCAGGCTGTCGGCAATGCTCACTCACGATCTTAAGAACGCAATTGAAGCGCTGTCGTTAATTGTGGGAAACATGGAACGGCACTTTGATGACGAGGATTTTCGCGCCGATGCAATGAAGTCGCTCAACCTCGCGACCCAGAATCTGAAAGCATTGGTCACCAAGCTCAGTAACCCGGTCAGTACGCTCAGCGGCGAATACAAACGACCGCAACCGGTTGATCTTGTTCCCATGTTAAAACGCGCAATTGCCATCACGGCGGCGCCGTTGAGCGGGACGCATCGGATTGAAGGCCGGTTGCCCCCTTCGCTCTTCGCTTTGGTGGATGCTGAGAGAATCAGCAAGGTAATTGAGAACCTGATCCTGAACGCGCTCGAGGCAATGTCTGAAACCAGCGGCAGTCTGACAATCGAAGCTGGGACCATTGATGAAAGCAAGGTTTTTTTCAGCGTTACTGACACTGGAACGGGTATGGCGCGCGACTTCGTTGAAAAGCGTCTCTATCATCCCTTTGCCACCACGAAGAAGATGGGTGTCGGACTGGGTCTTTATACCTGTCGCGAGGTAGTCAGGGCCCATGGCGGAAACATCGAAGTGGATTCTACGGAAGGTTCTGGCACTACCTTCCGCGTAGTGTTACCATCGGCTCAAGCAGTTAAGAGTTCAAGCGGTTAAGAGTTCAAGCAGTTAAGAGTTCAAGCTTTAGCTTGTGTGATTTTCCAAGCGGCAACCTCGAGGAACTTTAAACTATGGCAACCTAAAGGTTGAACTCTCACAATGTCGGACCAACAGCCAAAGGCCAGCGCCACGGTACTTGTAGTCGACGACGACGAATCAGTACGTCGTGGCCTCTACTGGGCGTTGAAGTCTGATTTCCGAGTGCTTGAGGCGCCGTCGCGAGCTACTGCCTTAGAGGCTCTGCAAAACGAAGAGATCGATGTCGTGGTCACCGATCTTCACCTCCCTCCTCACATCGAAAACATCTCCGAAGGGCTTGCGATTATCCATGCAGCCCGAGTTGCCCAACCTCCGGTTCAGGCCGTTGTGATCACCGGAATTCGATCAAAAAGTGCGGCGCTCGATGCGGTTAAGCACGGCGCATACGGATTCTTCGAGAAGCCGCTTGACGCCTCTGAGGTGCTTCATATCGTCACGCAGGCTGCCCGCATGCGCCGGCTCGAACTAGAGAATGCTCGGCTCCGCGATGAGCTGCTCGGCTCAAAAGGTTTTCGTCATCTGATCGGCGGCAGCGAGTGTCTGGGAAAGATTGTTAAGCAGGCACGCGCCGTGGCAGCCACGAGTGCAACCGTATTAATCACCGGCGAAAACGGAACGGGCAAGGAAATGCTGGCTCGGGCTATCCACGAAGAAAGTCCGCGGGCCGCAGGGCCGTTTGTTGGCGTAAGCTGCGCTGCTTTACCCGAAACGTTGATTGAATCAGAACTCTTCGGCCACGAGAAGGGGGCTTTTACTTCTGCTACCAGCGCTCGCAAAGGCCGTTTCGAACTGGCGGACGGCGGCACTTTGTTCCTGGATGAAGTGGGAGACCTGACACCCGCGGTGCAGGTGAAGCTGTTGCGCGTTTTGCAGGAGCGAGCTTTTGAGCGCGTCGGTGGCACAAAAACGCTGAGTGTCGATATCAGGCTAATTGCGGCCAGCAATCGTGACCTTGAGCAGGAAGTGGAAGCAGAACGATTTCGGCGCGACCTTTTTTATCGGCTCAACGTCGTGCCGCTGACGTTGCCGCCGTTGCGTTTGCGAAAGGAAGATATTCCTGTTCTGGCCGCGCATTTTGCTACGAAGGCCGCTGATAAGTACCAACGCCCGGCTCCAGATTTGGATCCGGCTCTGATTGATGCCTTGCAGGAGTATGACTGGCCCGGAAATGTGCGGGAGTTGGAAAACCTTATTGAAAGGTTGGTGGTATTAACTGCCGGTCAAACGCTGGGCCTCGAGTTTCTCCCGGAAAAAATGCTGCGGGTTCTGCCCGGTGCAGATGTCACGGACGAGACTACTCTCGAGGGCGCGGTGGCGGCGCTCAAGCGGCGAGTAGTTGTGCGCGCTCTTCAAGCTGCGGGTTGGAATAAGGTGGCGGCTGCCAAGCGGTTGGGCATCAGCCGATCGTACCTGCACCGGTTGATTAGCGAACTTAATTTGTAGTTCCGGCAGGTAAAGCGACCGAATCAGGCGGCCTTAGCGCGCCTTTCCAGACTTGAAATGTATTCTGCTATGTCAGGATACTTAACATAGTTCATTTGCTTTATCAGCGGCGGCAGATTTCGAGGCACGAGTCCAATTACCACTGGGTGACTCGTTTTCTCAAGGATGACGCTGCTCCCATGACAAACATGAGATTCTGATTCGCGACGATTCACGGGTCAGAATAATCATGACCTCATCCGCTCGGCTCAGTTCGGTCGTGCTTCTGTTGAAGTAAGCGCCATCCGGTCCGGCCTCACATTGTTGAGAATAGGAGTGATTTTTTTTGCTGAGAACGAACGCCGCCCATCTCAAATCCTGCCCAAATTGGCCCACCACTTGAACAGACTCGATTGTTACGCCATTATGAGTCTGACGGGTCAACCCTAATGGCAAATGTTCTCGAGCGGCTGCCGCAGAATGTGCGCGGCGATTTTTTTGTGGACGCTTCATGTATCGACTGCGACACCTGCAGCCAGCTTGCGCCCACCATCTTTCGCAACCACGGCGATCAGTGCAGCGTCCATCATCAGCCTGAAACTGCAGCAGAAGCAGAATTGGCGATGATGGCACTCGTCGCCTGCCCAACTGGTTCTATCGGCGCAACGGAGAAGCATGACGCGCATCTTGGCATTGACGCCTTCCCCATGCAGGTTGCGGAGAATGTTTACTTTTGCGGTTTCACCTCGGAATCTAGTTTCGGCGCCTGGAGCTATCTAATTCTGCGACCCGCGAGCGAGGGCGGTAACTTGCTGATAGATTCGCCGCGATTTGCCTCTCAGCTTGTGAAGCGAATTGCTGAGATGGGAGGGGTCACGAGTATGCTTCTCACTCACAAGGATGACGTGGCGGCGCACGAGCTGTTTGCTCAGAAGTTTGGCTGTGAGCGGATCATGCATTCTGACGATGGCGCGCGCCTGCTCGGTATCGAAAAAATTCTCGAGAGCGAAGCAGAAGTCAGGCTTGACAAGGATTTGGTGGCTATTCCTACACCCGGTCACACTCGAGGCCATGTGGTTTTTCTGTACAAGAGCAAATTTCTTTTTACCGGAGATCATCTGGCCTGGTCGCCAACACGTAAAACTCTGACGGCATTTCGCAGTGTTACGTGGTTTTCATGGGCCGAGCAGACCCGCTCTATGGAAAAGTTGCTGGATTATGAATTTGAATGGGTGCTACCGGGACACGGACACATTCATCACGACAGCCGCGTCGCAATGAAGGAACATCTCAAGCGCTGCGTGGCCTGGATGAAGCATCAGTAGCCAGGCTTGGCAGGCTTAAGCCTTTTTTTAATGGCGGCATAAAACGACAAAAATAGCGGCAAAACCGACCATAGCGCCAAAAACGACAGTGGCATAAACGACAAACTGAAGTTTGTCGGACATATTCGAAATGAGGAACCAATGACTCGAAACCAGAAAATTGCTCTCGGATGCGGGGGCGCAGGATGCTTGGGATTAATTGTGCTTACGGTTGCCGCGGCAGCCGCCTATATGTTCTATCAACGCCGGCCGGCTTATGCTAATGAAAACTACAACTTCAACATAAACACAAACCAGGCCGAGAGCAGCAATTCTTCCTCGGACTCATCGGATGAGACCTCATCCTCAGATCAAGCATCGCCATCAGATGAGACTTCTTCCTCCTCAATGACTGATGACGACAAGCACAAACTCTTTCAGGCAGCGGCGATGACCGGTGACAGTGAGCTAACAAAGCGGGTTTGGAAAAAGCTTGGATTCATGAGTGCGAGCGGCTCAATGAGGAGTGAATACGAGCAGTTCGCCCGAGATCATGTTGGCTGGGCGATGAAAAACCTCGAGTTCATTCAGTCGATCAACACTCCTGAAAAGGCGCGCGCTTATGTCGACGCGCATATTGACGATTGAAGGCGGGTCACGAAGCAAATTGCAAAGCTGTCAACCCGTCTCGAGTACCACTTCCGCGATCGCATGTTCGCTGGTATGGGAGAGTGAAAGATGGGCCAGGGTCGCTCCTGATTTCGCAAAGAGCTCGGCTGCTTGGCCGTGAAAAATCAAATACGGCGCCCCGGTGTCTCGAGCCGCGACCTCCATATCCTGCCAGCCAATTCCATCTCGCCAGCCAGTCTGGAGGGCTTTAAGCACAGCTTCTTTGGCGGCGAAGCGGGCCGCATAATGCTGCGCCGCGACCGCTCCTCGGGATTCGCAATACGCCCGTTCCGCGGCCGTGAAAACACGTTCGGTGAAACGGGGCGTGCGCGCGAGCACTTCGCGAATACGACGAACTTCGATAATGTCTATGCCGATGGATACAATCACAGACTCAGACCTGCTTCGCGCCGGTTTCTATTGGCGGCAAGTTGACGGTGTGCGGGCGCTCGTTTGCGCCACTCTGGAAGAAGACGGTCTTACCAACGGTTTCTCCACTCGGTTTGGCGGTGTCAGCCCGATGCCGCAAACCGCGCTCAACCTGGCCGGCTTCAATGAAGATGCGGCGGAGAACATTCTGGAGAATCGACGCCGGTTTCTCAAGCTTTTCGGCGACGGTTGGAATCTGGCGGGGTGCTGGCAAATGCACGGTACGGATGTGCGGGTAGTTCAGGATGCAGCGGAAGCGAAACCAGCCAAAGATGCAACCGGCGATACGATTTATTGCGATGCTGTTGTGAGTAATGCGCCTCATGTCCTGGTTGGAGTGAAGACTGCCGACTGCGTTCCGATTTTAATTGGCGATCCCAAGACAGGCTCATTTGCTGCTGTTCATGCCGGGTGGCGAGGGACATTTGCCGGAGTTGTTCTTTACGCAATTGAACGCCTCACTAAAGAATATCAGGCCCAAAGCAGCGACTTTCGAGTAGCCATCGGACCGGCAGCGGCGGCGTGTTGTTACGAAGTTGGCAGTGAAGTCATAGATGGATTCCGAGAACGCTTTCCGGGTTCCGACGATCTTTTCACTCCTACACGCGATGGGCATGCGCTTATTGACCTGGTCAAGGCTAACCGCGATCAGTTAATCGAGGCCGGAGTTGACCCGGAACGAATTCAGGCGGCGCCTTTTTGCACGATGTGTAGAACCGATCTGTTCTTTTCCTATCGACGGGAAAAGCGCCTCCACGGCAAGGTAGGTCGTCTGATGGCTGTGATCGGAAGAAGAGAAGATGGATTTCAAGAAGTCTGAACTCTGAACTGCTTGAACTCTCAACTGCTTGAACTCTTACCTGTTACTTACTTGCCGACTCTGATCGGTATGCTGATTTCCCGAGTCTGAGGTGGAAAGCACACCTCGTCGTCGCAGCTTTGATATTTGAGACGCGCCTTCAATTCCGTGTAATCCGAGCCAAAGTTAGCCGGGACAGTTACGTTGAAACGCATCAAAGCCCGACCCTCATAGACCGCCACTCTGGTTTTCGAGAATTTGAGTTTGCGCAAGAGGGCGCGCGGATAGCTTACGGCGCTGACTCTAATTCCATCAGGCGCGTCAACCTCGAGCTTGGTAGGAATCAAAAACTTTTCCAGCGGACGGTTGGAATTAACGTGATAACCGGCCGGGATATTCATCTCCACCACCGCCGGAGCTGACCGTCCGCGCCGCACATTTTGTCCCGAAACATATCCATTGACGCCAATGTTAGGCGGAGACTGAGGCAGAGCCGTGGCATAGAAATTCGCGGGAATAACCACGAGTGAAACAATAAGTAAAACTTGCCAAACAGACTTAATCGATTTTCCGGTTTTCATCCAACTCCCACCTGATTTCAAGATAGTTGCCAATTGTACGCATTAAACGCCGGCTTTGCGAGACGTGGCACAGACTTCAGTCTGTGGCGGGTGCAATTAAAAGTGCGAGTCGAAGCTATGGAAAGTCAGACACTAGCCACAGATTAACGCGGATGACACGGATCAAAAACGAATAAATCGTTAAGAAGCTCCTTGTAGTTTTGTTTTTTTGATCCGTGTCATCCGCGTTAATCTGTGGCTAAGTTAGGTTTCTTTTTTCAAAACTTCAGAAGTCGGCGGCGTCTCGATGCGTCCTTACGAACTCTCACGTTAAATTGCACCCGTATGTGGATCGGAAACACAGACTGAAGTCTGTGCCACTTTCTTGCTCCGGGCCGCCAATTGACCGCAAGCGGCAAAGATGTCGCGCCCTCTCGGCCGGCGCACAAATGCGTCAATACCTTTCGATTCAAGAACCCGGCGAAAACCCTCGACGCGTTCAGGAGATGACGGCTGATAAGGAAGAGGTTCCGCGGGATTGTGGGGAATCAGGTTTACCTTTGCCCGGAGTTCATGATGGTTGAGCAGGTTCGCTAACTGGCGCGCATGTTCGTCCGAATCATTTACTCCATCGAGCAGTACATATTCGAAGGTAAAGCGCTCTCCACGTCTCAACGTCCGTTCAAAGTCTTTTGAAGCCGCCAACAACTCCTGCAACGGCCATTTCTTGTTGATGGGCATGAGCTCGTTTCGTAGTTCATCTGTGGGCGCTGCCAGAGAAATCGCCAGGCGCGGACGGTCGGCAATCGTCGCCAGTTCTCTAATGCGTGGAACCACTCCCGCCGTTGAAATTGTTACCCGGTTCGAGACAATTCCCAGTCCCGCTGGTTCGGCCATTATCCGCAGAGCCTTCATCAAGGATTCGAAAGCGAGAAAAGGCTCGCCGGCCCCCATGCCAACCAAATTTGTTCCATGGAGAGGTTTCACCCCAATCCCATGAGCATCGTTGAGCGCGACGATGATTTGTTCCACAATTTCACCGGCGGTCAGGGATCGCAACAAGCCTAGCTGGGCCGTCAGACAAAAACTGCATTGGAGTGGGCAGCCGGATTGCGAGGAAAAACAGATGGTGTCGCGGCGCTGCTCGGGAATGAACACAGTCTCGACTGGAAAATTGTCATGCGTCTTCATTAAGTAACGCCGCGTGCCATCTTCTGAGAGGTAGACCGATTCAAGTGAAAGCGCAGAAGCGGTCGCAGACTCATTAAGCCGCAGCCGAAGATTCTTCGGAAGGTCGGTCAGATCAGCGAACGAGCGAAGACGGCGCCGATGCAGAGCCGCGAATATCTGACGCCCGCGATAAGAAGGCTCGCCGAGCTGCTCGGCGAAAGAAACCAATTCTTCCGGCGTTAAACCCGTTAGGTGCTGGTGATTCATCGGAAACCTTATCTTATCACTCCCACCAAAGTTTACGCCCATCGTCTCAAGTCGCGGTATCATTGATGCGCCGAAGAAGCAGACAGCGTTGCGTGATATGAGATCTGACATATTTGAGTCGAGTAAGGCTGGTAAAAGCAGGCTGTTCGGCACATTCATGTCTCGTGAACGAATAATCTCATTCGCGGTTAGTCTGATCGCTTTTGGGTTGTTACTCTTGGTGGGAGTGCGGTGGCTTGAGCAGGCAGTTTCATTTCATCCGATCCGCTATGACGGCGGTCCGGGTTGGAAACTGCCAAACCGTGCTCGAGATGTATGGCTCACAACTGCCGACAACGTTCGTATACACGGTTGGCTGTTTGAGACTGAGAAGCCACCCGTCGCGACGATGATTTATTTCCACGGCAACGGGGGAAATATTAGTAATGTCGGTTGGGTTGGAGAAAGGCTATCCGGTCGAGGCTTTGAGGTGCTCCTGGTGGACTATCGCGGATATGGTCGAAGCGAGGGTTACGCGAGCGATGAGTCGGGCCTTTATGCGGACGGCGACGCCGCTTACGATTACGTTACCAGGGTTCGTGAAACTGATGCTAAGAGGGTCGTGCTCTATGGCCAATCGCTCGGAACGGTAGTCGCCGCCGACCTGGCTGCGCGCAGGGAGTGTGGGGCCGTCATCCTCGAATCAGGATTTAGCTCTGCCAGCGAATTAGCCTCAGCCGTGTTTCCCTGGTTGCCTTCCCCCCTCCATTTTCTGGCGAAGAATCGGTTTGAATCTGCTCGGAAGCTCTCCGGCGTAGGCTGCCCCGTCTTGATCACTCATGGCGATCCTGATAATACCATTCCGGTGGACCAGGGCCGCCTTCTGTTTGCGGCTGCGAAGGAGCCGAAGAAGCTGCTAATCTTTCCAGGCGCAGGGCACAACGTTTTTGGTTCACAGGGAAACGCGTACCTGAACGCGATTGTTGATTTCATGTCGACTGCTCTAAAGACGGACGGCTGAGTCGTCGATGATTTATCGGCCTGCCAAAACGGATGTCTACCGTAGCTAATGTTGAGCGAAAGATCAGACGGGTCGAAGGATTTCGGGTGCGCATGCTCCACTTGCGAGGCGTGGACGTCAGAGGTGACCGCACGGGTCTCCCTCAATATAGCTACCATCGAGCGGCGGAAAATGACATTACAGTGGAAACGTGGAAGGCTACGAGATTTCGGCCTTCGTATCCCGGATTTGAAGTCGACGTGCTGGACCGCCGGGGATATTCAGTTCAGGGAAACACGAAGTTGAATACGGTGAGGAAGACTTATCAGAAGCGGTAAATGGGGAATGGTAAATGGTGAATGGTGAATGGTGAATGGTAAATGGTGAGTGGTGAATGGTGAATGTTGAATGTAAATGGTGAGTGGTGAATGGTGAATAGTCTATTTGAGAATCTTCTCACCGTTCAAGTCACGACCCGCGATTCACCACCTAATCGACTATTCTGGATAATTCAAGATCTAAGATTCAAGATAATTCAAGATTTAAGTTCCAAGATTTAAGATTTGAGATTTACGTCACGGGAGGACTGTAAAGCTCGCTTTCGGCGCAAGCATCTGTCCACTTACATAATCCTTGATTCGAATGGCGATCTCATAATTGCCGGGCGCCAAATCCTTTGTCGAAATCAGTCTCGCTAAAGTGAGGCGCCGGCCAGAGTCGTTTAGATCGCTCCAGTCTTCCGTCTGCCTTCCCACTTCTTTACCGTCTCTGAACAGCGCATACTCAACGTCAACTGACGGACGCAGAGTTGTCTGATCGATGCCGGCATTATAGACCTGCAAGTAGATGCCCAACGGCTGGCCCCTCCTGAACGATCCCGACAAATTCGGAATCACCTTGGTGCTGCCGATTACAAAGGGCCCCGCGGCCGGTCGTTCTCGCATGTCCTCTAGTTTCGCAGCCAGTACGACACTGGAAGTCGCGAGTTTGCCAGGCTCAAAAGCCGGCACTTGTAAGCCGAGGTGTCTGACCCCCGTTGCACCTGACACAACGTCGCGCACCATTACATCCACTCGATACCGGCCCGGTTGTAGAATAAAGGCCTTTGCATAGGCAGACTTTTTCTCTTTCGATTCCGTTAACTCTTCGCGAGTCGAAGTTGTCGTCACCGAATCTTCAAACATACCGACGCGTCTCGCCGCTATAGTCGTAACCCGACCGAAAATATTGAGACGCGCGGTTTGCAATCCTCCACTGTCCTGAAACACGAGGTCCTTATTATCGGCTTGGATTGTCAGAGCAGTCAGGACCTGGTTGTCGGATTGCCGAAAGTAGTCAGCGCGAACTTCAAAGCTTAGGGAATTGTCATCGATGTTTGGCGTGTCGGTCAGAGCGCCGGGGAAGTAGCTTCGTTTAAACTCGGGCGCTCTTTCGAGATCCGAAAACAGTTCAGATATTGCAAAAGGAGAGTCTTGTTCGCGCCGGTAAGTGTAGCCAGCTATTCGGTCCGCTCTTGTTTCCGTTCCAATCAGCTCGCCTGTCGTCAGGCCCGCACCCGGAACATGCAGCAGAGCGTCCTTTTTATTAAAGTTACGAGCCATGCGGTACTCGCCGCTGCCGCTGGGATCTACAAATTCGATTTCGACACCGCTGCGGATCCCCGGAAGGTATCGGTAAAACCATCTCTCAAATGGGTAGGTTGAGGTTGAGCCTCCGCCTTCATGAGGCAGTCGTTGGTAAGAACCACCCGTTGGATGAGATTCAATCTGGTCCGGCTTGCCAAATTTGATGTAAATGCGGCCGCGATCGGTCAGCCTTCCCGGTTTTCCGGAGGCAAAATGTTCGTTCGCGTAGGCTATCCGCTCGAAGTGTTCCTCTCGAAATTCGTTCTCCTCGGTGTCGGGATCTGGATCGCGATGACGCCAGAACTCCAAAATAAATTGTTCCCGCTCGTCGTCTGTTTTGAGTTTCATGAACGCATCACGTTCGGCATCAGTGATGATCAATGCCACTTCTTCCTCGATCCAAACCCGGTACGCTTTATTGAGCTCTTTCTTAACCTTGCGCGGTTTCTGATCTGGTTGTTGAGTCAGTGACGTGTTTTGGCTGAGAGTGGAAACGGTGGACAGACTTACCAGTGCAAGCGCGGCGACGCAGCCCCAAGCCAATTTCCCAACAGACATAACATACTCCTTTCGGGCAGGAGACCGGATGACTGTGGGGAGACTTGCCGGACTTTAGGCAGAAAACTGCGATGATTCTAACGCTGATCGACGTGCAACTGATTAAAGTAACTATTGCACGGTAAACTTGGCGGACGGCGACAGAGTCTGACCGCTGACGCGATCACGGATCCGGATTGCGAGTTCGTATTCGCCGGGAGTTAGACCGCTCGAGTCGATCAAGCGAGCCAGCGTCAGACGTTGCCCGGAATCACTTAAACCGCGCCAGTCTTCAGCCTGCTTGCCTAATTCTTTCCCGTCTTTGAGCAGCGCATACTCGACGTCCACTGACGGACGCAGAGTCGTTTGATCAATGCCGGCGTTATAAACCTGCATATAGACACCGACCGGCTGGCCACGACGATATACGCCCGACACGTTTGGGATCACTTTCGCCTGCCCGATCACAAACTGTCCAACCGCTGGTTGATCGACCAGGCTTTCCAGCTTGGCCGCTAAAACCAGAGTAGAAGTCGAGAGCTTTTCCGGATCGTATTTGGGCACCGTAAATCCGATGTGCCGGATTCCAGTTGCGCCTGAGGCGACATCACGCACCACCACGTCGACTTTGTAAGTGCCAGGTAGAAGCGGAAGCGCCTTCTGATAAGCCGACTTGCGATCCTTCGCGTCCGTCAATTCCTGCGTGGTAGCCGTGGTAATTACGGGATCTTCAAAAATGCCGACCCGGCGTCCAGCCACTGACGTAATGCGGCCAAAGATATTGATGCGCGCCTGTTGCAGACCGCCGCTGTCTTGAAATACCAGATCTCTGTTTTCAGTCTGAATTGTAAACGCCGTTATCACGCGCTCATCAGACTGGCGGAAAAAGTCAACTCGGACGTCGAAGTTAAGCGGGTTTTCTTCGATGGCCGGCGTATTAGTGAGGCTGTTCAAATCATTAAACTTAACCTGCGGCGGCCGGCTCAGATCGGCAAGCAACTGGAGGCGCGAGAACGGGCTGTCCTGTTCTCTCTGATAGTTCGCATTGCCGATGCCGCCCAGACCGCTAATTCTGTCAGCCTTGTCTGACAATCCCAACTGTTCCGAAAGCGTTAAACCAGCGCCCGGTATGTGCAGCAGCGCGTCTTTCTCGCTCGGGTTACGCGCAATGCGATATTCGCCCGAACCTGTCGGATCTACAAATTCGATCTCGATTCCCGAGCCTACACCAGCAAGATAGCGATAGAACCAGATCTCAAACGGGTAAGTGGTGGTTGAGCCGCCACCTTCATACGATGGTCTTTGGTAAGACCCGCCCATCGGGTGCGTCTCTCTTGAGTCCGGCTTTCCGTACATGATCCAGATGCGGCCGCGATCGCTTTTCCATCCCGGAATACCAGAGGCAAAGTGCTCGTTGGCATACGCGATGCGCTCGTAATATTCTTCCTTGAATTCGTTTTCGTCCGTATCGGGATCGGGATCGCGGCGGCGCCAAAACTCTTCAATGAAGCGCTCCCGTTCATCGTCTGTCTCCAGCTTCTTAAAAGCCTTGCGCTCTTCATCCGTAATGATGTAGGTCACATCTTTGCTTAACCAGTCCTTGTAGGCTTTCTTGAGCTCAGGTTTCACGTTGCGAGGCTTCTCTGACGGATCCTGAGCTGGTCGAGAGTTTTGAGCCACCAACATTGGGCTGGCGGCAAGAAGGGATAAGAAGATCGTCAGGCGAAGGGCTGAAATCCCGTATAACATTAGGAACTCCTATTTGAAGCTAAGCGAAATTGCACGAAGTACCTCGGTCTGTGCCGGTCCGAGCACGGAATCAAAGGATTCTAAAGGTCTACGAGAACCGTAGTCAAGATGCTAAACGGTCGGCGCGAAGTTGTCCTCGAAACCTTCACAAACCCTCGTAAAACCGTGATTCCCAAACCTCCATTTGGTTCCCAAACCTCCGTCCAAGCTCAGGATGCGGTACGCGGTCGCCCAAATATCCAGGCCACGAAGATCGACACGAAATAAAGGACAATCATCGGCGCCGCAAACAGCAGCATGTTGGGAATGTCGCCGGTCGGCGATAACAAAGCGGCGGCGATCAGGATGATGATGCCGGCCGTTTTCCATACGCGGAGTAGAAATCCGGCGGTCACGAGACCGATGCGGGAAAGAACATAACTAACTGCCGGCATTTGAAAGACAATTCCCATACCCAGCATGACCAGAATGATGAAGTCAAAGTAATCGGCTGCTTTCAGCAGCAGCCGAAAGTCCTGTCCCAGTCCCAGGAGATACCTCGCTGCCGGAGGAAAAATAACGTAGTAGGCAAACATCGCCCCAAGCACAAAAGAAATCGACGAGAGGGCTATGAATGGCGTAACGTAGCCGCGTTCGTGCGGATATAACCCGGGCGAGACGAAGGCCCATATCTGATATAGCAGGAATGGGATGGCCAGACAGAGAGCAGCATATAACGAAACTTTTACGTAAAGTGAAAAAGGTTCGAGCGCGGTGGTAACGATCAACTTGTCGTTGACTCCGGAAAAAGCCTGCGTCAAAGATGCAAAGTTCACCGGTAGCCTTACGCCTTTGGGTATTACGGAATCGCCCGCGAGCAGCGGCTCGTCTGTGAATAGTCCCAACTGGCCCTGCGCGTCCTTAGCCATCCGGGCTGTTACCGTGGCTCCGACGGGTACGACGGTTGTGCCGAGCTTGGTCTCCTCGGGGAACACATAACGCAGTACGTCGTTTTCCTTCAGGCTGCTAAGTCCGCCGATGGTCTCTCCTCCCGTCAGACCAGCGATTGGCACTTGGCGCCGCTGGGCCTCAGCCAGAGCACGCTCGACAGGTACCGCGAGAAAACTGTAGATGCGATCTGAAAAAAACCAGCAGACGGCAGTTGCAACAAAGACAAAAACCACGGAGCGGATTAGACGACGGCGTAACTCATCCAGATGATCCAGAAAGGACATCTGGCCCCCGAGCTCTTCTTCCTTGCCCTGGCCTATTTGACGTGCTCGTAACAGAGTTGACATTGGTAAAAGTATGGGCGAGCTATAGCCACTCTTGTTTGCGAAGAGGATCGGGTTGAGTTGTGTTGCTTATGGTCTCGCTTGTTTCCCCTGCAAGAGCGGGAGGTTCGATGGTGTCCGACATGGATGATTGCGCCACCGCCGGAGGTTCGATGGTTTCCGACATCGATGATTGCGCCACCGCCTCTTCACCGGACACTGCGTCAGGCTTAGGTGCCGGAGATTCCTCAAGCTCGTATGAGTTACTGATCATCGAGTCGTCGCCGGCAACCTGGGGCTCGGTATACGGGTCGCGCTTGAATTCCTCCAACGCAACTTCTCTTTCCCAGGTTCTCTTAAAGTCCTCGGAAGCCCTGCGAAACTCCGCCAGATTTTTCCCAATAGTGCGGCTTATTTGAGGCAATTTCCGCGGCCCAAAAAACACCAGGGCCATGATCGCAATGAACAGCAATTCAATACTGCCGAGCGAATCAAGAATTAATAGAAACACTTTCTCTTAAGACCTTTCAGCGGCGAAGGCTTATCGATGCGCCACGATTGTAGCGCGTTGTTCGGCAAAGCGGAAAGGAAGTTGGTATGGAGCAGGAGCAGGAGGCAGGAGTCAGGTGCACGATACTCCCGGTCGGAAGGTTGTTGCCCTGCTTGACACTCATCAGCGGCTCGCGCAACCTGTGAATAACCCCATACCGTCAACTGCCGTTTTTGTACTGATAAAGAGCTGGTCAAACCGAGTTGCCAACCAATGTCTGAAAGGATGAAACAGAACCAACCCGAGCAAATAAACTCCGCACTACTTCAGCAATTTGCTGACGTAGCTGAGGCCATCTCCGCCACGAGTAAAAAGCTGGAAAAGGCTTCATTGCTGGGAAGCTATTTTAAGGAACTGAATGATCTCGATCTTGGCCGGGCCGCGCGTTACTTTGCAGGGCATCAGTTTGCGCTGAACGACTCGCGCACTACGAACGTGGGAGGAAGTATTATCAGCGAGGCTTTAAGCCAGGCCACAGGCTTCAGTATCGAGGATCTTCTGCCACGGTACGTGCGCCTTGGTGATGCCGGCGAGGCCGCTTATGAAGCTGCAAAGGAAGCGAAGCACCAGCTTCACCCGCCAAAAATGTCCCTGGCTGAAACTGAATCGATCATCACGCGCTTGAGCGAGACGCGAGGAACCAAAAACAAGACCGCGTTGCTGGCCGCGGTGCTGCGCCAAGCAACGCCGATGGAAGCCAAATATCTTGTCAAGCTGCTCGCTGGTGACCTTCGCATTGGCTTGAGGGAAGGACTCGTTGAAGATGCGATCGCGCGCAGCTTTACCCAACCACTCGCCGAGGTGGCCCACGCAAACATGCTGCTCGGCGATATCGGTGAGGCGGCTGTTCGGGCGCGGCGGGGCGATTTGCATAACATCCAAATGCGGCTCTTCCGCCCGATCAAGTTCATGCTGGCAACGCCGGCCGCCGACCTTTCGGATATTGCCCGCACGATGCCCTCCGAGTTTTTCGTGGAGGATAAGTTTGACGGTATTCGGGCACAGGCCCACGTGAAAGACTCCCGGGTATCTATCTATTCACGTACGATGGATGAGATCACCCACCGTTTTCCAGAGTTGCTCGAACCGCTTAGCGGCTTGCCCGTGGATGCGATTATCGACGGAGAAATCGTGCCGGCCCGCGAGGAACGGATCCTGCCGTTCAGCGAACTGCAAAAGCGATTAGGCCGAAAAACCATCGGAAAGGATCTGTTGTCTCAAGTGCCTGTGATCCTGGTCGCTTACGATCTCTTGTACGCTGATGGGCGGGTACTGATCGACGAATCGCTGGCGGAGCGCAGGAGAGTTCTGAATGAGCTTTTCAGCGAGCAAGGAACAGTTCGTCTTGCTACCGCCCGGCAGTTTCAGGAAGTTGCCCTGCTCGATGAAGAATTCAGCAGAGCCCGAGCTCGCGGCAACGAAGGCTTGATGATCAAAAGCCCCGGTTCTCTGTACAAGCCCGGGCGGCGTGGCCGCGAATGGTTGAAGCTCAAGCGTGCAATTGCCACTCTGGATGTAGTTGTCACGGCCGTGGAGGTGGGACATGGAAAACGCCGGCACCTCCTCTCTGACTACACGTTTGCGGTCCGCCGGTCGGAAGAGAGCGACGAGTTGTTGAACATTGGCAAGGCATACTCCGGGCTTACGGACTCAGAGCTGGAGGAGTTAACCGAGTGGTTTCGGGCAAATACTTTAAAGGAGTTTGGTCACGGCAGAGTTCGGCTAGTGGAACCGAGGCTAGTGATCGAGGTCACATTTGATCGGATCCAAGAGTCAAAAAGACACAAAAGTGGGTACGCCCTGCGTTTCCCGAGAATTCTTCGCTTGCGCCCGGACAAGACTGTGTCAGACGTTGATACCCTTGAGACTGTTCGCCGTCTTGTGGAGGCCAACCAGCCGGCAGAAGTACCGGCCGCTCAGTGAGAGGTGCAGATCCAAATTCCAATGCTCCGACCAGGTCGGAGAAAATCGCAATCCTCCTTTGAAAACCGTATCTTACTATTGCATTTGCATGCCTTTGGCTGTACGATGCACCCCGTCACCGCCCTTTGCTCGGGGGTGCCGCAGTAGTATTCCGGCAAGCCTCTTCACACCACGAAGAAGATACCGCGTGGTTTGATTTCGGACATTGGACAGGTGGCCAAGAACTTCTGCTCCTCTTAGAATAAAGACAGCAGAGCTAGCAGTAGATCGACGGCAATGTCTCCCGGTGCAGCGTAGGATCCTTCTGCGGACCCGTTAAGAGTCGTTTGGGAAGGTGGCGTTGTAGATCCGTCATTTTCGCAAGTACTGCACGTTGCGGGAGGTGGCGGAGGAGTAGGGCCAGCTGGTGTATGGACATCGCCGCCATACACTGAAATGCCAACTGCTAAAGTAAGAATGATTGACGCTAGGGTTGTTTTCAGGGTTTTCATAAAGTCTCCTAAGACTGGTTTCGGATGGTAAAGTTCAGCTGCGCACGGATTCTGGGAAGCGGCAACGCCGGTCTTCAACGAGGCGCATGATAACCGTGTCTCAATCCAGGTGCAAGGCGTCTTGCTAAATTAGACAAAGGACGGCCTCAGATGCAATTACAGAATTCAATCACGTTAAAAGACAGCCATCTTCCTACCAATTTGAGCGACCGTGTGCTGAGTCTTTGCGCGGAAGCCAAGGAAAAGGCTGACGCCGGCGAATTCGAGGCAGCGCGCGCTCTCCTCAGTGACCTTTGGGAGCGCGTAGGAGATCGACCCCGGATCGAAGAACTGGACAATATAGCCCGAGCCGAAGTGCTTTTGCGCGTAGGATCCCTCTCAGGTTGGATAGGCAGTTCCAGACAAATCCCGGGCGCCCAAGAAATCGCGAAGGACCTTCTTACGGAAAGCGCAGCTCTTTTCGAAGAGATCGGCCTTGTTGAACGAGTGGTCGAAGCTCGCATCGACTTGGGAATCTGTTATTGGCGCGAAGGATCTGTCGATGAGGCTCGGATAACTCTCGATGATGCCCTCATGCGGTTGGGTGGTTTGGACAGCGAGCAGAAGCTCCGAGCGATTCTCAATAAGGCAATAGTTGAAGAGGTTTCAAATCGCCCAAAGGCAGCCTTCCAGCTTCTTCAGGAATCTGCACCGATGTTCGAAGCCAATGGCAGTCACTCTTTGAGAGGCAAATTTCACAACGAGCTGGCGACCGTCCTCAAGAATCTCGGTTTGGCAGATCGAAGAGAAGATTACATTGATCGAGCGCTAGTGGAGTATGCCGCCGCCAGTTTTCATTTTGAGGAAGCGGGACACAGGCGCTTTCAGGGGGTGGTCGAGAACAATCTGGGGTTTCTATATGTCCATCTCACGAGATTTGAGGATGCACATGAGCATCTTAGCCGAGCTCGTTTAGTGGCTTTATCTTTGAAAGATGCGGGCTTGGTGGCGCAATTCGACGATACTCGTGCCAGGGCTTTCTTGGCCCAGGGTCAACTCAAGGATGCTGAGCGAACCGCTTTTGGAGCTGTGCGCGCGTTGCAGCAAGGTGGCCAGCAATCCATACTTGCGGAAGCCCTAACCACTCACGGTACTGCACTTGCCCGGCTCGAGCGCAATAGGGAAGCGCTAAACACTCTTACCCGAGCGATTGAGGTTTCGGAACTGGGAGGTGACCCCGAAAGAGCAGCTATCGCCGCGCTGACAGTAGTCGAAGAACTGAAATCGTCCCTTCCGCTGCCCCGTTTGCGACAGTATTACTGGAGGGCGGAATCGAGTCTTGCCTGCTCCCAACATCCCGGGATTCAACTGAGGCTCGGCGAGTGTGCTCGACGAATTCTTGCGGCCGAAGTGCAATCTGGGAATGGAAACGGAAGCACCCTGCTTCAGCTCAACGAGCCAAGTCTTACAGAAGCTATCTCTTCATGCTCGCTGGAAGATGAAGTGCTGCGTTACGAAGGGGGTCTTATTAGACGAGCGCTCGAAACGTCTGGGGGTAGCGTTACCCGCGCCGCAAGGTTGCTGGGCATAACTCATCAGGGGCTGGCATTTATTCTTAATGGCCGGCACAAGGATTTGCTCTCCGTGCGGACTCCCATTAAGCCTCGGAGACGAAGCATCATACGCTACCGGTGACGCGGCAGTCTTCTCGCTTTTCCTCGAGCGGCGTTGTCCATCAGGAGCAACGCCGCTCACTTGTTTGTGCTCTAATTCAGCACTCCGACATCGTGTTACCGCTGAGCCGTTTATGAGCTTCTTCAAACGTCTTTCAATTATCTGCACGCTGCTGCTGATCGTTGCAGTTGTTGCGACCGCTCAAACTTCACGGCAACGTTCGAGGAGTCTGCCTCGGCCCGCAGCGGCCGAGCCACAGCCCACTCCGGAACCCGTGCGCCGGCCGTTGCCGCCAAAAGAGTCAAAACCGCCCTTACCGCTGGCGATTGTTAGCGGACAAACGATTACCACGGCAGATATTGATCCCAGAGCCAGAGAAGAGGTTGACAACATTGAGGAGAGAATTGCCGAGGCGCCGCGTCAGATTTTGGAACTTCAGATCAACACCGAGCTCTTGAACCTCGAGGCCCGAAAACGCCGGATGACATCACAACAGCTTTACGATCTGGAGGTCACCAGGCGAATAACTGATCCCTCAGAGGCTGAGATTAAGAAGTTCATTGAATCCAACCACGAGCAACTGGAGAATACTGACGCGGCGACATTGCGCTCGGAAGTGATTTCATTAATTCGCTCAGATAGAGAAGCGAGGATCTCGGAGGAATTTGTCCGCCGGCTCCGCTCTGTCTACCCAGTGGTACTGGGCGCCGATGTTAGCACACCTAACCTCAACCAGTCGGCCGTAGTAGCAACGGTAGCAGGTAAACCCGTTATGGCTGCGGTAATCATTGAGCGGCTTAAACCAGCGATCTATAAGCTACGCCTTAGCGCTTACGAAATTCGGAGAGGAGCTTTGGAAAGAACTATCAACGATCTATTGCTGATCGCCGAGGCGAACAGACGAAGTGTTGGCCCAGAAGAGATCGTGCGCACGGAGATCAGCGAAAAGACAAGGACTCCGACTGAGGCGGATGTGGCTAAGTTCTATTCCGAGAACAAGACACGGATTAATGGTGATTTGAATTCAGTTCGTAATCAAATTGCGGAGTACTTGCTCGAGCTGGAACGGCGGCGGCTCGAACAGGCGCTGTCTGACAGACTGCGCCAGGGTGCAGACGTTCGCTTATTGATCGCAGAGCCGGAACGGCCACATCAGTTGATCAGCGTCGACGATGATCCAATTCGCGGCGAGGCCAAAGCGCCGGTTACCGTGGTTGAGTTTACCGACTTCCAGTGCCCGGCTTGCGCGTCGATGCATCCCATTCTGGAAGACGTCCTGAAGACCTATGGAAACAAGGTGAGGTTTGTAGTGCGAGACTTTCCACTTAGCCAACACGTTAATGCGCGCAAAGCCGCCGAAGCTGCGAATGCTGCCCATGCGCAAGGAAAGTTCTTCGAGTATGCCGCGCTGCTCTTCAAGCGTCAGAATGCCCTGGATGTCCCCTCCCTTAAAAAGTATGCAACGGAACTGGGACTGGATCGAAAGCGTTTTGACGCCGCGCTGGATTCTGGTACCTACGCGGCCGAGGTCAAACACGACATCGAAGAGGGCGAGATCTATGGGATCGACAGCACGCCGACGATCTTCGTCAATGGATTGAAATTAAGAACCCTCAGCGCCGAGGGACTGCGCACAGCGATCGACCACGCACTCGCGGCTACATCATCTAAACAGACCCCACCAAACTAAGCGTCAGTTAGAAGCCTTCTTGTGCGTCAGGATGTTGCAGGCCTCCGCGGCGCTCGTGGGATCGATTGCAACGTTTCCCTCGTCGATGTGCCTGATAATCCCTTCTTTATCGATTACAAAGGTGGCTCGATTACCAAAGCCCTGCTCTTCGTTAAAGATTCCATAGTCTTTAACTACAGTGCGTTTGAAATCGCTTAGGAGCGGAAAGGTGACGCCAATCTGTTTGGCAAACTCGCGGTTCGCAGGAACGCTGTCAACGCTAACTCCAAATACCTGAGTGTCAGTCGCTTCGAATTTGGCGATATCAGCCTGATACGCCTTCATTTCCTTCGTTCAACCACCGGTGAAAGCCAATACATAGAAAGCGAGAACAACATTCTTCTTGCCCTTAAAGTCACTGAGCTGGTAGGTCTTGCCGTCTGTGGCTCGCATGGTAAAGTTCGGTGCCGTACTGCCGACCTTGAGATGGGTTTTGGTCGGCATTGGCTGTTGCGCATAAGCACACAGCGAAAACATGACGAACAGCACGCATAACAACGATCTTCGATGCATTTTCATGGACTCCTTCATAAGTTAAGTCATTTTGGACCGACCTTCATTTTTTGGTTGGCTTGATGTGACTGATAGATAAGGAATTTGTCGCCTCATCGAAACAGAATAGAATTACAAGAAGCCGCGGCGAGAATAACCCGTCGAGAGGCCGCTAGCAAGCACTGATTTGTCGGGAAGCTCTACGAGGAAATGGAAAATGGTGGCGCTTAAAACTAAACACCTGAAAAGATACAAAGACGTTGGGTTGCTATTGGTGAAATATGGCCGATCAGATCTGGTAAAGCAGGCCGGCTTGGAGGACAGCATCGAGCTTGATGAGAGCCCCCCGGAAAGTGGGACTCTTAAAGCTGAAGAGTTAGCAGCGGATCTCGAGCAGCTCGGACCGGCATTTATCAAACTTGGTCAGTTGCTTTCAACTCGCGCTGATCTACTGCCTGCTCCTTACCTCGAGGCGCTCGCGCGGCTTCAGGACCAGGTTGAGCCGTTTCCTTACGAGGAGGTCGACCGGATCGTATCCGAAGAACTGGGCGTGCGCATATCGAAAGCTTTCGGAGAGTTTGAAGCCAAGCCACTCGCCGCTGCCTCGCTGGCGCAAGTGCACCAAGCCTTTATGCGTGACGGCCGGGCGGTCGTCGTTAAGGTTCAGCGGCCCGGTATCAGGCAGCAAATCGTTGAAGATCTGGAAGCGCTGGAGGAAATCGCCCAATTTATTGATACTCACACTGAGCTCGGAAGGCGGTACGAGTTCGGAAATATACTAATCAGCCTCAGGAAAAGCTTGTTGCAGGAGCTTGATTTTCAAACCGAAGCAAACAACCTCCTAATGTTTGCTGAAAACTTGAGGGAATTTGATCGAATAGTTATCCCTGAGCCGATTTTGGACTTTACCACTTCGCGCGTCCTGACGATGGAGTTCATACCGGGTAAGAAGATAACTGATCTCACTCCACTCAGACTCATGGAAATAGACGGCCCGGACCTCGCCGACGATCTTTTTCGCGCGTACTTAAAACAAATTCTGGTGGATGGTGTCTTCCACGCCGATCCTCATCCGGGCAATGTCTTTCTCACGGACGATGAACGGATCGCGCTGCTTGATCTGGGAATGGTGGCGCGCCTAATGAAGGGGTTTTTGGACAACCTCCTGCGGTTGCTGTTGGCGATTAGTGAAGGCCGAGGTGAAGAGGCCGCTGAGATTGCCATCAAAATGGGTGAGCCAAAAGACGGGTTCGACCGGCCGAACTTTACGCGCCGGGTAGCAGACTTAGTTGTCGAAAACGCAAACGCAAGCGTCAGTCGGATTGACGCAGGACAAGTTGCGCTCGAGATAATGAAGATTGCCGCCGACTGCTGGTTTAGGTTGCCACTGGAATTTAACACGATCGCAAAGGCGCTGCTGAATCTCGATCGCTCAGTATTCGTTCTCGATCCTGCGTTTGATCCAAATGCCGTTATCCGCGAGCGTGCAACCGAAATTCTGCAACGAAATTTGTTGAAGAGTGTTGCGCCCGGCAACTTGTTAAGCGAAGTAGTCGAGATCAAGGAGTTTGTTGAAAAGCTTCCCACACGGGTCAATAGAATTCTCGACGCGGTGGGAAATAATGATTTGAAAATACGGGTTGACGCGATTGATGAGAAGGTGGTGCTTGAGGGTCTCCAGAAAGTAGCAAACAGAATTACGCTGGGCCTGGTATTGGCGGCGCTGATTATGGGGGCCGCTATGCTGATGCGGGTTGACACCTCGTTTCGCATTTTTGGTTATCCGGGTCTCCCGACGATCTTCTTTCTTATTGCCGCGATCGCCGGTCTCGCATTGGTTGCCAACATCGTACTCTACGATGTTAAAGCCCGGAAGAAATCTAAAGGAAGCTGACTAAAATACGCGAGGGTGAATTTGATGTGAGGTCTTTTGGCTGGACTCGGGGCTGCACCGGATAGATAAAGGCGAACGGAAAGAAGGGGTCTCCGATTAAGAGACCCCTTCTTTGGTTAAGGCGCAGTTGGCGGCCCAGTTGGGCCACGTTGCTACCAGCGTTATTGATTATGCGGCACTGACACCGTGACAGTCTTAAAGGTGTGATTGCCAGAGGCGTCGGTGCAGCGAATCGTAATGGTGTAAATGCGGCCCGTACCGGTTCCTGAACGTTCGGCCCGCAACTTGACCAGGTTCTTGTTGATGATCTCCCAGTCGGGCGCGGTGTTGCCATCGCCCGGACCGTTGACGGGCTCGTTACTCGAAACGCTGAAGATCTGGCAGACGATCGAGCCTGCTGGAGTACAGTTGTCAGACGCCGTGTAGTTGACCGTGACGTCCCTCATTTTGTGGTTTGGAGGCCACAGTGATGATGGTGATGCCGAGGCGCCGGAGATCACCGGTCCTTCGGTATCGTTGACCGTTACATCGAACATGCAGGACTGCGTGCTGTTGTCAACTCTGGTCGCGGTTACAGTTACAGTCGTCGTCCCGACCGGGAAGAACGACCCTGGCTGGTGACTGAAGGTCAGAACACCGCAACTGCCTTCGACCATTGCGCTGAAATCAACATTCGCGCCGCACTGGCCGGGATCGTTAGCGACCACGATGTCGTCCGGGCAGGTAAGCGTACAGGCACTGTCACAACAGACTGGGTCCTGAGTAGTGATCTTCAGTTCCCAACCCATGGCGATGCTGCCGGCGTCCGCGCCTATGTCGTCAACCACGAACAGCCTCCAAGTGCCATTTGGGTTAACGCCGTTGAAGACCGATAACAACTGCGGATCGGGATAAGGCCCAGCAGGTGCTGGCGCTGGGAACGTATCGCCGGTGCCGATGTTAGTCGGGCGGAAGGTGCCGGAAACGACCGTAGCGCCAATTGGCGAGGCAGCCGCATCGTCGAAAGTAATCGTGGCGTTGACTGCATCGGTGCCGCCGCCAACATCGGACATAAGTAGTAGCCTTTGCCCTCCAGGACCAACCAATAGCATATCGATGTCGGACGGGAAGGTGTGGCTGAGACCCTTAATCGAAGTTGTCACCAGCACCGCCACGATTATCGGAAAGCAACACCGTAGTACCGTCCGGAGCGATCAGTCTGATTTCGAGATCGCCGTCAAAGGTGTGGTTCAACCTCACCCTGGCATTGATGTCAGTGATCGAGCCGCTATCAGGCACATTAATCGGAATCTCAACCGAGGAGACGTCTGGAATCGGCACGGCGATGTTGCCAGTGCTATAGGTCGCGCTGGTTGTTCCAAATCCCAGAGCGCCCAGCGTGAACGTGAAGTTCACTGTTCCCAGATTGTTTGCTCCATCCTGCAAAGCGAGCGTTGCGGTAATGGAGCCGCCGCACGCAGCGTTTGGATCAGCCGTGAAGGTGAACGACCTTGAAGCCGAAGGTCCTCCCGGCGTCAGCATGCCATAATTCTGCGGCCCGCTTGGGTTGGTCACTCCACCCGTCGCCTGTAATGTGGCGACAAGATTCGTCGTCGAGGATGTTCCGACGTTTTTCAGCGCGAAGTCGAAGGTTACGGTCTCGCCCGGACTGATAGCGCCATCATTCGGGACGCAGCTCTCTGCGGTCAGGGTCGAGCCATCTGTTGCGATACTTGGCATGCCGTTCAGGCAGACGGTCACGACGGTGGTGTTGCCGTTCGTGATATTCGCGTTGACAGGCGTTGCCGGAAAGAAGCCGGTGGCAGAGACAGCTACCGAATAGCTGCCGGGAGACAGTTGTGTGTTGTACTGTCCAGTCGCCAGGGTCGCTCCGTAAAGGTTGCCATTCACCGTCGCGAGTGCGCCCTGAAGCGGAAGCCCGGTTTCACAGTTGGTTACGTTGACTTGCAGCGTCCCCTGTTGAGGGGCCACACACGCCGGGTTGACCTTGAAGGCGCCGATGCGAGTGTGCCACTCGGCCGTGATGTTAGGCTGGTCATCAAGGTAGTACTCTTGCGTGTACCAGAAGGTGCAGTCATCGATGGGGTCGACAATCATATTACTGTAATCACCCCATCGCGACGACGTGTTGGTCTGGACAAAGCCGCCAGCCTGCAAGACTGCCTCGCCTTGCGCCAAGCCGTTGGGCGGATCGCCGGCGAGCCGTCCCGCGTAGCGAATACCAGGGAAGACTGTCGTGCTGGACACGCTGTAGCCTACCGCGAGGTTTCCTTCGTGGTCCATGGCCGCGCTTCCCATCCAGCGGTTAGTTGTGTCAGGAGCAAAGGTGGCCTGCTCATTGACGCTATAACCTCCACCGCTGCGGCGCAGCTCGTAATAGCGGACGCCAGCCTGGTGCAGGGCCTGTGTGGTACCGGTCCCCACGTTGACAGTGTGGTTGACGACAAGAGACTCATGAGTACCAAAATTGCGGTACTGGAGCCGGTTCATCAGCCGGTCACCGATCGCATCGAGCGCCGCTGTAGCGTTATTGGCCGGCGGCGGCTGTTCGATGTCATCACGGCCTGGCGGCGTACTCGGGTCGAAGGCAGCCACCGCGAGCGGGCTTTCTGCTCGTTCAGTGAAAGTTGAATTACCCGGAACAGCAAAGTCCGCATGGAAGTCGAAGAGGCGTAGGCCATCGGAAGCGTCCCCGAATTCCGTGGCGATGAAGTAGGAAAATACATTCGGAGCGCCCGCGGGCGGAGGATTCAATCCGTCAGCATCGGACGGTAGCATACCGCCGATGATGCATCCGACATTGGTCGGGCAGGTGTCGAAGTAGATGAAAGTGGCGGTCGGGTCGCCCGCTAACATCTTAGCTCGGTCATAGGCGAAGACGCCCGCACCTAGAAACGCAGTGCCGGCCTGATTGAACTGGTTATTGGTCATGTAATAGCCGTCGGGCCAGACGCCGAATTTTGGATAGTCGTTAAACTTGTTATTCGGCATCATGAAGTCGTAAATGAAATACTGGCCTGTCGGGTCGGGAGTCTTTGAGATGGCGATACATTGGTGGTTGTTTGGATTTGCCCCAATCGTGAACTGAGTGATTAACCACCGGTCGGCATAAGAGTCATAGATGAATAGGTTTGTAGTGTCCCAAATGATCAACTCCCAGCCCTGCGCCCCAAGCCTGTTTAGTTCTGCTTCCATTACGTCATGCTGGATCGTGACAAATTTATATTCCCACTTCTGCATAATTAGCCTCCTAACCTTGAGATTGGCACACTACCCAAAGTAAAAGCCTCGTCCGTTACGAATGGACGAGGCTTAGGTAGTTCATACCTTACCATGCCGCAATGCGCTGGCGAGCGTCCTCGCCTGCTTTGAGCCCTCCCCGCATAGGCTCTCGGTCAATCAGGCAATACCCAAGAATGCGCCGGCGATTAACTCTTTGAAAGAAGTCTCACCGCGTGCACTTCGACATTTCTTATCGGCGTCTGGAACAGCCAAACAGCCTTTGGTGCTGATCGCGAGACACTGTGGATGGGATGGTGCACATGGAAGGTGAGAACTCGTGAGAAGAAAGGGCTAGATCGTCGCGACGCCGGCAAGCTCAGCCGGCGGAACCGAGGTTAAGAAAGGCTGGCGGACGGAGAACGTCCACCAGCCTTCCCGATTGAGTCCCCTGAAGGAATGAACCGCACGTCAAACCATTTCGGGTGACGTTGTCTAAGGCGTGCGTGCTGCTCGTTTCTTGCGTCGCTTCGCGGCCGCGGCGCCAAGCAGACCGGAACCTAAGAGCAGGAGCGTCGTTGGCTCTGGAATTACCTCGTTTTGCTGCTGCTCAACTCGCAGGAAGAAATCCTCAGTAATATCGAAGATGTCCCCGTTCTCATCCTCAATGGATACAAAGAACGACCCGGCATAGTCGCCAGCCGGAGTCATCAAGCTGGCAAGGATGTCGAAGAAGCCGCCTGTGTAGTTCTGGCCCGGATCGAGGAACAAGGGCGCGGTAAGGTTGAATGGATCAGTGTTAAACGTTAGGTCTGGAAACCCGGCGAGGGTAATTGATCCACCCAGGATGTTCCACCGCACTACGCTGTTGTTAAGCAGCGTGCCCGTGAAGCTTAGTGATCCGCCTGCAATCACCGTAGCCGGCGCACCAGGTGTAGTAGCTGGAACCAGCACCAGAGCGTCGGCCTTGGCGATGGCCGGCGTTATCACCATGAGCGCCAGCACTGACAGCAAAACTAAAAGCTGTTTGGATTTCGTCTTCATGTTTCTTCTCCTATTAGTTCTTTCAGTCAGGGGTTCAGTCCGAAGTCAGGTGCCCCGGACAGCCTCGTTCGGACGTGCTGTCCGGGGGAAAGGTCATCACAGTCTTCTTACTTCACGGTGACGGCTGAGCGCCACCACACACTGGAACAGTCACACGTTTTGTGGTGCTGAACGAGCCACCGGTGAAGGTGCCTCCGATGACAAGGGTTGTGTTTCCGGCCGGCGGATTCGCGAAGAAGACGTCGAAGAAGCTCGACGAGCCGCCTCCCGGGATGCTGCCGATCGGCTCAGACGCCGGCATGCCGTTAACCGTGCCAAGCTTTGCCGTAGTTCGAACCACGTTGTTGGCTGTTCCCACACCCGTATTCAGGATTTGGTAAGTTGCCTTTACGGTCGTCGAATCGACACAGCTTAGTGTGGACGAGACCTGTAGTCTCACCAGGCCGCAAGGTGTTGTGCAGACGACGGTGGACGTGGTGATATTCAGCTCCCATCCAAGGTTAACGTTACCGACATCGCCACCCACGTCGTCAACGATAAAGAGACTCCATGTTCCGTTCGGGTTGACGCCGTTAAAGACCGACAGCAACTGTGGATCCGGATATGGTCCCACCGGCGCGGGGGCTGGGAACGTATCGCCAGTTCCGAAGTTACTGGGCTTGTATGTGCCCGAAGCGCTGAGGGCGCCGTCGGCCAGTGTTGCAGCCGCGCCGTCGTCAAACGTGTAAGTGTTATTGACCAAATCCGCACTGCCTCCAGCATCGGACATGATCAGAATCTTCTGGCCGCCCGGGCCGACCAGCAGAACGTCAATGTCGTCCGGGAAGGTGTGGTTCATGTTCTTCAATGTAACCGTCACCTTAGAAACATTGCCGACCACTCCAGCGACATTGATGGTTGACGGATAAGGCGCTGCCGGACCAGAGGTGCCGGTGCCGGGGATCAAGATGGCCGCACCGTTCGCAAACGTCTGAGTCGTATTGTTGGTTGCGCCCAGTTGGAACGTCTTAGTGACCATACCCAGGTCGTCGACGCCGTCCTGCAACTGCCAGGTAGCGGTAATTGAGTCCCCGCAGTTACCGGTGGCGGTAAAGCTAAAGTCTCTGACTGCCGAATTGCCGGGAGGAACCGGTGTTATGACCCCGTAGGTTTGGGGGCCACTCGGCGAATTCACGCCGCCGCCTGATTGCAGAGTTGCCACCAGGTTCGAGGTCGCGCCATCGCCGATGTTAGTAAGCTCCAGGTTGATGGTGACGCGTTCACCGGGGTCAACCGCGTTGTTGAACGGCGGACAACTTTCATTGAGAAGATTGGTCGCGCCGGCTTCAATGTCAGGAGTCCCTGGGACGCCGCAGCAGATGAAGCGGAGTCGCCTGATTTCGAGCGTCACACAGCCTACTGTTCCGGTATCGAGCGCGGCTTCATCTGAGAACCGCACCTTCCAGGTACCAACAGTCGGCTTGCCGTCCATTCCTGACAGCGGATTGTCAGGTCTGAACGAGCCGGCAAAAGGCGCCACGCCGGACGCAATGGTTACGGCTGCCTCGTCATCGAAGACGGTGGGCGTGCCCGAACAGTCGTTGGCGCCGGTACCGAAGTTATCGCCCGCACCACCACGATTGTTCGAAAGGACAATGACCGTGCCATCCGGGTGAACCAGACTAATATCGAGGTCGCCGTCAAAGGTGTGATTCAGTCGCACGCGGACGTTAATGTCATCAACCAACCCTGTATCGGGGACATTGATCGGGACGTCCACTGAGGACACATCCGGAATGGGCACAGCGATGTTGCCCGAGCTGTAACTTGCGGTGATCGGAGCGCCGGCCGCGCCAATCTGCATTGTGAAGCTCACTGTGCCGAGATTGTTGGCGCCATCCTGAAGGTCGAATGTTGCGGTGACAACGTCGCCACAAACGAGTTGCGGGTCGACGGTAAATGTGAACGGACGCGTCACGACCGTTGTGTTGTCAGGTGGTATTGAACCGTAGTTTTGCGGTCCGCTGGGACTGGTCACGCCGCCCGTCGCCTGCAGAGTAGCCACGAGATTCGTAGTCGCGGCCGTACCGTCATTCTTGAGTCCAAAGCTGACTGTCACAGTTTCGCCCGGACTTAAAGAATTGTCAGGAGGCTCGCAGCTCTCGGCGGTAATAGTTGTGCCCGCCGTCGCTATGCTTGGCGCACCGACGAGGCACTGATTAATGGTCGTCGTGGCCCCATTAGTAATGACCACATTGTTGACCGTAGCCGGGAAGTGATTAGGTTCCGTGAGGTTAACTGTATAGGTTCCCGGTGCGACCTGAGTGGCATAGCTGCCGGCGGCCGTGGTGCTTCCAAACAAATTGTTGTTGAGACTGATCGATACACCTTGGATGGGAAGGTTAGAATCGCAGTTAGTTACGTTTACTACCAGGGTGCCCTGGGCAGGTGCCACGCACGATGGGTTGACTTTGAAGCTGCCGATGCGCGTGTGCCACTCCGCTGTGATGTTAGGCTGGTCATCCAGGTAGTACTCATTCGTGTACCAGAAGGTACAGTCATCGGTGGGGTCAACAATCATATTACTGTAGTCACCCCATCGCGACGACGTGTTTGTTTGGACAAAGCTGCCGGCTTGCAGGGTGGCCTCGCCCTGGGCCAAGCCATTTGGCGGATCGCCGGCCAGACGCCCGGCATAGCGGATACCAGGAAAGACCGCGGTGCTGGAGACGCTGTAGCCGACAGCCAGATTTCCTTCGTGATCCATGGCCGCACTACCCATCCAGCGGTTTGTCGTGTCAGGAGCAAAAGTGGCTTGCTCATTCACGCCATAACCTCCGCCGCTGCGGCGTAGCTCGTAATAGCGAACGCCGGCCTGATGCAAAGCCTGGGTAACGCCCGTCCCAACATTTACTGTGTGGTTAGTGACAAGAGATTCGTGCGTCCCGAAATTGCGGTACTGGAGCCGGTTCATTAGCCGGTCACCGATCGCGTCCAGCGCTGCCGTAGCGTTACTAGCCGGCGGTGGTTGCTCAATGTCGTCGCGGCCTGCCGGCGTACTCGGGTCAAAAGCCGCCACTGCGATTGGGCTTTCTGCTCTTTCAGTAAAAGTCGAGTTGGCGGGAACAGCGAAGTCGGCGTGGAAGTCGAAGAGGCGTAGGCCATCTGAAGCGTCTCCGAATTCCGTAGCGATAAAGTATGCAAAGACGTTTGGAGCGCCGGCGGGTGGCGGATTCAATCCATCCGCGTCCGAGGGCAGCACACCTCCGATGGATGGGTCAAGGTCAAAGAGGTCGAAATAGATGAAAGTGGCTGTCGGGTCGCCGGCTAACATCTTCGCTCGGTCATAAGCAAAAGCGCCCGCGCCGAGGAACGCCGTGCCCGCCTGATTGAATTGGTTATTAGTCATGTAGTACGCATCAGGCCACACACCGAACTTTGGATAGTCGTTAAACTTGTTATTCGGCATCATGAAATCGTAAATGAAATACTGGCCTGTCGGGTCGGGAGTCTTCGAGATAGCGATACACTGGTGGTTGTTTGGATTAGCCGGAATGGTGAACTGAGTAATTAACCAGCGGTCGGCAAAGGAGTCGTACATCACAATCGGATCGCCGTCGTTGCCTCGGCATAGATTCCCGACTGGGAGACTATTAAAGAGGCTTCCAATCGTCATCACTGGGGTTAGCGGCGCACCACTCTTATCCCACACCCGCCAGGTAACGTTAACATTTTGAACGAAGTGATTTGGGCCAACATCCCCGGTCGTGTCAGGCGGCAGGAAGCCCTGACCCAATGCAATGGTGTCGAAAATTGACATGCCCTCGAAGTTGACAATGGTCCCAGGGATGCTAGGTACGGGTGCCGAGGTCTGAATCGCGGCATCATCAATGGTGGCCTTGGCACGCCTCGCCACTTCAGTGCGGATGATTCTGTTCGGGACGGCTTTTAAATTTTGCTCTGCTTCGGGATCGGGCTTGATTTGCGGTTCGGGCGGGAGGTCACGGACTGCCGGGGTAACCGCATAGGCGACTGCTCTTCCGGTCTGTACTCTAAGCGCGTTGCTCTGGGCCCTGACGGCAGCTCGGACGCCTAGTGAGTTTGCCTTGGCGGACTTTGATTCCGATGCTCTGTTGCTCTTATTTGCGCGTTTTGCTTCGCTCATTGGCAATAAGAGCAGCGTTGGTAAGGCTACTGCAGCAGCGGCGATGACCAGCAGTCGAGCGTACTTTTGCATTGTTCAATCCTCCAGAAGGGTAAAGGTTTTTAGGTTTGCCCGGGCTGAGGGTGTCAAGTAACTAACGCCGCACGAGCAGGCTGAGGTGCAACACTTAGAATTCAATCGTCCTAGCGGCGATGGAAGTCTCAGATGACCTTGCTGCTACTTGTTGTTCAGTAACGATCCCTGTTAACGAGCGCATCTCTTGTGATCTGTCGTGAGCTATTCCCTGGCCTCGCTCCATGAGCAGCTGGCGTCGGAGTACCAGCAGTACCTATAAACAAAGACGCATTTGCTCTAGCGAGGTGTACGATGCAATCGAAAATTATCCCTGCGTGATCCCTGGAAAGTTAGAAAGATGTTCAATGTGAAGAGTAGCCCCGCGCTGAAGACTATCGTCCGACTACCCTTTTGGAACAGTTACTACGTGAATCGATGGGCCGAACAATACACAGGTGTTCTTCGAAAGTCAATAATAAAGCTGTTAGCGTTTAAACGGTCAAAACATCAAAGGGGACAGTGAACAATTCATGAAAACGAACAATAGAGCCAGATTTTGAGATTTACAGTTAGCCTGTAATGAAACGGGGACGAAAATTTTCCCGGGTGATCCTGACGTTTTTACGGAACTCGGTCTGACTCTGTGTGTAAAGCCATGTTTAAAACCTCAAGAATTTCTCAAGGGCATTGCCATAAGAGTTTTGATTTAAGGGGAAGTGTGAGTCCCGACAAGTAATTCGATCGCATGGGAGTTAAGCCAGCCTTAGATAATGGGCTTGGCCGGGATCAATGTCCTTAGTTGAATCTTCCAACGACCTGGTGCTTGGAAACGGAAAGCTGATTGCCGAAAAGATGTCCGTACCCTCACCGGGGTGGCGTTTGCCGAGGGTGCGACTTCGGGCTTTGCTGGAGAAGAGTGTTGCGTCGGGAACGTCCACGATCATAAGCGGTCGCGCCGGAACGGGTAAGACGGCACTTGCCGAAGACTTTGCACGTCATTGCGGAAGGCCCGTGGCCTGGTACAAAGTTGATGCGCCTGAAGGAGAAATTGAGAGTTTCTTCCAGTATTTGATTGCCAGTATTCGAAAAGAACGACGGCATTTTGGCAGCAAGGCTTTGATTCCGGCGATCAGCACGCTAGAACGCGACCAGATCCCGCTGCTGGCTGAAGCTTTTGTGTATGAGTTGGGAGAGGGCGAGAGCGTGCCGCTGCTGATTGTTATTGATGATTTGCATCTGGTTTGTGATTCTGAATGGTTGGTTCCATTTTTTCGGCGTTTGTTGCCGCTCCTGCCTTCTGAAGTTCACGTCTTAATCACGAGCCGGACGATGCCACCCGCTCCGCTGTGGCGGATGCGTTCCAAGCAAACGCTCTTCGTAATCGAGGAAGGCACGCTTGCCTTTACGAGGCATGAAGCAATACAACTCTTCGAAAGGTACGGGCTTTCAAGCGAACAGGCCAGCGTTGCCCTCGACCACACGCACGGCCGGGCCGCCGCCCTTACCCGCTTTGCAGCCAAGCTGAAGGAGAGGATAGTCTTTGAAGACCTTTGTCTGCAGGACTGCCCTGTTTGATCGGCTACCATTCGTCCGAGGCACTAATGATCGCGTTAAATGAAACCACGCGGGATCCACGGGGGTCCGGAAGTATTGGCTCGAAGTTATCGCGCCATGCTACTCTGCCGAAAAACGAGAGCCGGGCTCAGAGGGACGAGGCGATGGCGAGAGCTGGTCAGGGTAGATCCTTCCAGGGATCCATTACCGAAGCAAAAAAATCTGCGGAGCAGCCCAGTTTCTTTTTGCGCACCAAGCTGCTGCCTCCACGTCCAGCTCCTGAATTACTCTCACGCCCGAGGTTAACCGAAAGACTGTTGGCCAATCTGGCAAATCCCCTCACTTTGGTTACCGCAAACGCAGGCTCAGGCAAAACCACACTGGTTGCTGATTTTCTTCGCACCCACAAGCGCCAATTTGTCTGGTACCAGTTGGATCACACCGATGCTGATCCTTTTGTTTTTCTGGGTTACGTCACCTTTGGGATTCAGCAAGTCGTACCTGGTTTTGGCAGCGCGATGGTTCCCTACCTGCATGAAGCTGCAACTGAGCTGGCTCAACATCCGGAAAAGGCTGTTGACGTTCTCTTGAATGAAGTTCTCGAGCGAGTGGATCGTCAACTCATCCTGGTGCTGGACGACTATCACCATCTTGGCGCCAATACGGCGGTACACGCGGTTCTGGATCGACTGCTGGCATACCTCCCCGATGTGATCCATATCATTGTGATCTCGCGCGAAACGCCGCCTCTGGCGCTGGCTCGGCTGCGTGCGCGGTCGCCGCTGTCGATGATTGATCGCTCTGACCTTTTGTTTACTGACGAAGAAACACAGCAGCTCTTTCGCGAGGTCTTCGACCTGGAACTCACTCCGGAACAGCTCTCAGAATATCGCGAACGCACTCACGGCTGGATTACCGCTCTGCAATTAGTTCGGCAGGTAGCGCACCGCAGAGTCAGCAGTTCTCGCGAGGATCAGGATGGAACCCCTGATTTGAGTGAGATCCTAAGACAATCAGAGCAGGACATCTTTGATTATTTTGCGGAGGAGGTGTTTTCTGACGAATCCGCAGACGTTCAAGAACTGCTTCTTAAGGTGTCTTTGCTTGACCGCATTGAGTTGGACACCTGCGGGGCGCTCTATCCCGGCATGAATTGCTCGCGGGTCCTTCCGCATTTGGTTCGGCGCAACGTTTTTACGACCATCGCCAGTGATGGCCGCGGCGAAGAATATCGTTTCCACCCGCTATTTCAGAGTTTTCTGCGCCGCCGTCTTCGGAGCGAGATCGGCCGTTTGGGTGTGGCTGAGGAACATCGCCGATACGCCGAGCATTTCCTCGGGCGGCAGAGCTGGGAACCGGCGGTGAGACACCTGGTAGCTGCGGGAGATTTTGATCAGGCAGCGAACGTGATTTCGGAAAGAGGCGGTGATTGGATTTCTACCGGCGCCCTCGGCTCACTGGCACGGCTGGCAGATTCGCTTCCGGCAAGTGCATTGGAAGCTCATCCGCGCGCGCTGGCTCACCGCGCCGAAGTGGCGAGACTTCGCGGGGAGTATGAGTCAGCACAGTCGATGTTCCGCCGGGCCGCGACGCTGCTGCAACAACAGAGCGATAAAGAAGGCGAGGCGGACGCGCTTCAATCGCTGGCGACACTGGCCAGGCGTAAGGGTGATTACTCGCTGGCCTTCAGTTATCTCGATCGAGCCACGGAGCTCAGCGACCCAAACTCCGCGGTCAGAATGAAATGCGGCAACACACGGGGCTTGTGTCTGGTAGCGCTGGGTGAGTGGGCTGCCGCCGAGCGCGAGTTCAGAAGCGCGCTTCAATCCGCCGAAGAGCGCAATGACGAACGCTACATGCGTTTGATAGCCCATAACCTGGGAACTCCGGCAGGTGTTAGAGGTGACTTTGGTGAGGCGTTACGGTGGTTCTCTCGGATGTTGCGCTCTGACCGGCAAGGATCGGCAATGCCCCAGGAAACGGTGGCCCACCTTAATATCGCACAGTGTTACATTTTCCAGGGTGAGTTTACCGCTGCCGAACAACACCTCGACAGTGCACTCGAGCGCTGTCAGCTTTTCAATCTGGTCGCAGCGAGAGCTGAAACGTTCGAGACCTACGGCAACTTATATCGAGAGCGTGGCGATTTTGAACGAGCTAACGAATACTATGAGCGCGCAGCCCGCGCTTATGGCGAAGCTGGAATAAATCTGGCGCGAACAGAGCTTTATGAGGAACGCGCGCTGTTAAGTTTGCGCGTGGGAAACGTCGCGGCTGCTCGAACGCTCATCGACCGCTTAATCATTGCCCGGCCACCAGAAAAAAGTGAGCGTGGCTTCTTTACGGCCGCACTGGCGCGAGGCCGGATTAAATCTGTTCAGGGAGAATTTGAGTCTGGTCATCAGGACCTCGCGAGCGCCCTCGAATACTTCCATAACCACAGCCTTTATTGCTACGAAGCTCAAGCATGCATGGCCATGGCTGTGTGCGAGCTCAATTTGAATAGAGAGCCCAGGATGCTCGAGCACCTGAGACGTGCTGTGGATCTCGCGGTGCGGTACGACTATGAATACTGGTTAAAGAGAGAAAGCCGGAGTAACTCAGATCTTTTCGCCACCGAGGAGGCCCTTGAGCTGTTGCCATCAGATTTACGGGCGCAGCTTGCGGAAAAGCGAGAGGCAGCGCCGAAACCTGCCGTCCAGGTCGCTGAAATAGAACTTGCTCCCAAGGGTGTCACCGACCTCACCATCAATATGCTAGGCCCAGTGCAAATCCTTCGCGATGCCACGCGGCCGCTGGCGGCCGATGCTTGGACCACGCGGCGAGCTCGCGACATCCTGTGTTTTATCACGTCACGTCCGCATCACCGAGCTTCCAAGGATACGATCGTCGACACATTCTGGGGTGAAACTGATCTCGAAGCAGTTGAAAAAAACTTTCATCCGACTGTTTCTCATATTCGCAAGGCGCTCAACAGCAACCAGCCGCTAAAGCAGAACTTTCTGCTTTACCGCGAAGGCGATTACCAGCTTAATTCGGAGTTTTCCTATCGGATTGATACCGAAGAGTTCGACAGATTGGTGAGTGAAGGTGAAAATGCTCGCCGGGCACGCAAGTTTGACGAGTGTCTCGAGGCCTATGAACGAGCGGTGGCCCTATATCGTGGCGAGTTCATGCATGGTAGTTACGATCCCTGGGTGGAAGAGCAGCGAACCTATTATCGCGAGCAGTATTTACGTCTTCTCGAGTCGCTGGCAAAAGTCGCGCAAAAGATGGAAGATTGGACTAAGTCAATGCAACTCGCCCAGCGGATTCTTCATGAAGACCAGTTTCGAGAGGACATTCATTGCTTGATCATGCGTGCTCACGGAGCTTTAGGCAATCGGGGCGCAATCAAGGAGCAATACGAAGCACTGAAACGGCTTCTTAAAGTTGAATTAGGGGTCGAACCAAGCCCCGGTACACGCAGGTTGTACAACGAACTGGTGGGCTAGAAACGTGATTTCCTGCCAGTGTTGGAACAGTTTAGGCGCAATTTCGTCCGGAAATTATAAGAATAACGCAACACATGCGGTTCGCCCCCAAACTAGAATCCAGCACGCTTTGTTTAAGGCCTAAGGTTGCTCGGCTCGGGAATCGGCAAGTGACTCCCGCAGGCGCGAGCCCCCAGAACCCCGGCCTCCTTTGGGTAGGGAAAAACTTAAGCGCTTTAGCGCACACTCACCATTGGATCGTTAGCACGACTGCGCCTATACTCCCGACTGAGGTGATAGTTTGCTAAGAATGGCTACTCTTTCGCGCTCCATCCGGAAAAAAGCGAAGCAGCTTGTCGCTCTTGGGTTAGCTCTGCTGCTTTGCGTCACCCCCATCATGGCGGGCATAACCATAACTGTATCCAACGGGATTGTCATCCACGGCGCCGACGGAGTCGTCATCCACGGCGCCGACGGCATCGTCATAACCGAAGCGGATGCCTTTATTAACAGCGGTACCGATGGGATTGTGATACACGGCGCCGATGGCCTGCCAACCCACGGCAGTGATGGGAACGTTATTTCCGGGGCCGACGGCTACGTTTATCCAAATAGTATTCAGGCCGCGAGTGCCGATGGATTAACTGTAGCGCAGGCCCAGGGGATTGTTATGGTCGGCGCGAACGGTATCGTAATACACGGCGCCGACGGAACAACCCAGACTGTCGATTCGGTTACGCTCACCATGCCCAGCGGAATAATAATTAACGGTGCCAATAGTATCGTCATCAATGGCGCCGATGGCTGGGAGCAAGTCGGATCCGACGGTATCGTTCTCAACGTGGCCGATAACATGGTCACCGCGAGCGCGGATGGGATTGTTATTCACGGAGCCGACAGCGGGACGGCAATTGGCACTGATGGCGTGCGGTTCTCTGTGATACCTGATGGGGTCTCATTTGCAGGTGTGACAGGTATTGTGATTCACGGAGCCGACCAGATCGGACTTACAGGCGCGAACGGGATTGTTACCAGCGGACCTGACGGCATCATTATCTCAGGCGCGGCCAGTTCTGAAACCGGCTTGCAAAGTATCGATCCCGAGCTGGCCGTTAATTTGAATCAGTTGACGGACGATAGCGGCGTTAACGCGGTGGTAGTCTTCCACAGTCTGCCGACCGAATCCGATCTTGCGGATTTGCAAACAATTGGGATCCATGGGGGCACCCGTTTTCGAACGCTGCCAGCAGTCGTTATCAGCGCCTCCCGAGATCAAATCGTGGCCATTTCCCGCTTACCGTCCGTCCGCTCAATCTATGGAAATCGGACCTTGACTCTGACTAGCGAACCCGAGGTAAGGGTGGCCACAGGTGTCGAGCGCGCTCGGGTGGATGCCGAGATCACCGCTCATAACGTAAATCTGCCGGTAACGGGGCGCAACGTGACAGTGGCAGTGCTCGATACCGGCATTGATGCAACACACGAAGATTTGTCGGGCCGCGTGAGCAAGAATGTCAAATTAGCCGACAGTCAGAGTTTGGGCTTGGGCTTTAACTATCCGGTCAATTCCGAAGACCTTTCAAATACCGATCAGTTGCTGGGACACGGAACTTTCGTCGCCGGCGTTATTGCCGGAAATGGAGCGCTTTCAAGGGGGAAATATGCCGGCGTCGCGCCTGATGCTCGCTTGGTTGGGCTCAGCGCGGGAGATTTGACTCTTGTGTACGTGCTCAATGGAATGGATTACTTGTTAACGAACAGGGCTCAGCTGGGAGTCCGCGTCGTGAATTGCAGCTTTTCAGCCAATACTTTTTACGATGCAAACGACCCGGTAAATGTGGCGACAAAGATGCTGACGGAAGCAGGTGTCAACGTCGTCTTTTCCGCTGGCAACACTGGTCCCGGCGCAAACACCCTGAATCCCTACGCCGTCTCTCCCTGGGTGGTCAGCGTCGGCGCGACGAATACTCAGGGCAGGTTGGCCAGTTTTTCGTCACGCGGAAGTTTCGCGAATCCGCTTTTTCGTCCGACCCTGGTGGCGCCGGGGGTTAATATAGTGAGCACCCGAGGCTCCGGAATTGCCAATGTAACAGGGGCTCTAGGGTTGGCCAATGCCGACAATCAGCGTCTTGATGTCACAGAAATTCCGCACTACACGACCTCAAACGGAACCAGTTTCTCAGCGCCACAGGTAGCGGGTACGATTGCGCTCATGCTTGAAGCCAATCCCAACCTCACCCCGGCGGAGGTGCGCGATATTCTCCAGCGTACCGCAACTCCCTTGCCTTCTTATTATCTCCATGAAGCCGGCACCGGCATGCTGAACGTCCATGCCGCAGTTTTGGAAGCGGCATTTCCCTCTCGGCGAATTGGATCGTGGCGGGGCCGCGTCGACCGAGGTCAGGTGCGTTATATCAATGATCCACTTATTCAATTCACCGGAACCGTGCGGCCAGGAGCGCCAGCCGAGACTACTCTAACAATTCCGGAAGGCGCCCTAAGAGCCTCAATCCAGATTGGGTGGGGGCCGGTCTGGAGCGTTAACGACTTGAGTCTTTATGTATATGACCCCAGCGGATCGCTGCGAGCTCATTCCAACTCGAACAATCTGCCCGGACTAAGTGGAAAACGTGAGCGTGCAGTGATCAACTTTCCGTCACCCGGCACGTGGCGGATACTGGTCAGAAACGGCTTGGGGAATGTCGCCTCACAACCGTTCGTTGGCGCTTTAGAGGTCGTGCGCGCTGAATACTCGGTATCGGATTTGGGGGTAATGAGTTCGACTCTCCGTGAAGAGGTTGAACAAAACATCCGAAGCTATGCAATGTTTCCAATCGGTAATCGCTTCCGCCCCGGTGTTACCGTCTCGCGCTCAGAACTTGCCATGAGCTTGGTAATTGGGGCCAGAGTTCCGCAATACCTGCCGGGGCAGCCGAGCTACCGGGATGTTTCTGATAAATCAACCAGACTGTTCGTGGAAAGCGCGCAGGCTTCACCGAGCGGAGCCATGTTCCCGGACGCTTCAGCCGGCGGACGTTTCCACCCAAATAATGATGCCTCACGCTTGATGGCGGCAGTGGCTTTGGTGCGGGCGGCCGGACTTCGTTCGGAGGCTGAGGCGAAATCAGGTACGCTTTTGGCATTTCTTGATGCTGCTGCCATCCCTGCCGAGTATCGGGGTTACGTTTCCGTGGCAGTCTCTTACGGGCTAATTGAGGCGTACAGCTTGTTTCGTCCGCAGGCGGGCTTAACTCGCGCCGAACTGGCTCACGCCATGGCTGTGATTGAAGCGCGGGCAGTCCAATAACGCTCCTGAAGATCCGACTCTAAATGCTTTTGATTTTTCCGTAAAAGACGTTTGTGTCGTATTCGAAACTGACCCGCCCATCATCCTGGTGAGTCTTAAAGATTTCATTGAGCCGAGCCATCATGGGTTCAAAGTTCGCATCGCCCGGCTCCGGAGTATAAGAAGAGGAGCGTACCCGGCCCTGCAATCCCTCGAAGTCGAAGATTTGAACATTCTCAAAAGTCCTGAAATTGACGACCTGTGGGGCAAAGAAGCTGCCAATTTCTCCGGTAACATTCTCGTGTCTTACCTTCTCATAGTCAGTGCCGTAATGTAACAGCATTGCCTCGTAATCACGCAGAAAAGGCGTCGAATCGAGACGGCGCTCGTTCCAAATCAACACTACCCAGCCAGGCGATTTAGTGATCCGAGCAAACTCCGCTCGTGCTTTGTCACGTTGGAACCAGTGAAACGCCTGCGCGGCCGTAATGAAGTCCACGCTGCTATCCTCAAGGTTGGTTGATTCAGCTGTGCCGTCGACACTTATGAATCGAGGATAAGCCTCTAACAAGGTCTCGGCGATGCCCCGCATTGGCGCATTGGGCTCAACTCCGTATACCAAGTTACCGCTCTTCAAAAACAATTCTGAGAGAATGCCAGTCCCTGAGCCAATATCCGCGACAACCGACTTTTCGGTCAACCCACAGTCATCTTTCAGCAGATCGATGACAGCCTGGGGATAGTTGGGTCGATACTTTGAGTAATCGTCGACCCTGCTGCCGAAGCGGTTAATTGAACTTTTCACGGAAACTGATGGAAACCGTACAATGCGGTTCGAGGGAATTCTAAGTCGAAGTTGATTCCTCTGGCCAAGAAGTCGACTAACGGTAACGGACTGCAAAAATTACGCCGAAACTTGCGAATTGTAGCCGGCGTCACTGGCCGCCGCGAGTTCCAAATGAAAACCGCCCTACCGCAAAACGGGGATTGACCTCTTACAAATGCTAGTCCCTCGGAAACAACGTGTTCCGTGGCGCGGGAATTTCTGGCGGATAGTATTTGATAAACAGGCGATGTCCAAGTAACAACACAAGTATGAATCCAAAAGTTAAGGGCAAACGCGTGTCAGACTTGACCAGGAGCCAGTAATGCACAACGCCGCACACTCCGGCCGCATAAACCAGCTTGTGCAGCTTGCTCCAGCGCTTGGCCCCCAAACGCCTCACCATTTTGCTGGTGGAAGTGATTGCCAGAGGCGCCATCAACAAGAAAGCAATCACGCCAATGGCTATGAATGGCCTCTGGCCTAAGTCTCTGGCAATGCTGAGGAAATTGAAGAACCGATCGAACCAGACGTATGTAAGCAGGTGCAGAGAACCGTAAAAGAATGCGAACAGGCCTAACATTCGGCGGAACTTCACCAGCCAGTTAAGCCGCGTGATTTTTCGAACGGGAGTAACGGCCAGAGTAATTGTCAGGAAAATCAGCGTTAGCATTCCAGTTGTGCGGGTAACGAATTCCAACGGGTTGGCGCCCACCTGGTTGCGGTAGAGGTCCCACAAAAGCAGGGTCAAGGGCACCAGACAGTTCAAGAACAAGAGCACTTTTAGAAAACGAACGTCTTTCATTTCGAACAAAAACGGTCTTTGGTCTTTGGCCTTTGTTATTCGGTCTCTGGTCTTCTTTCCCGAAACCCAAAGGGGCAAAGACCAAAGACCATTTCTTTAGAAATACCTACGCAAATCCATTCCAGAGTAAAGGTGCGCAACCTGTTCGCCATAGCCGTTGAACATTAGCGTCGGACGCATTGTGAACTCGCCGATTCGCCGCTCTCTTGCCTGACTCCAGCGGGGATGAGCCACGTTGGGATTAACATTCGAATAAAAACCGTACTCATTTGGAGCCTGTATGTTCCAGGTCGAAGGAGGTTCGTTAGGCACGAGTTCGATCTTGACGATGGACTTAATGCTTTTGAATCCGTATTTCCAAGGCACAACGAGTCGTATCGGCGCTCCGTTCTGAGGTGGGAGTGTCTCCCCATAAAGGCCAGTGGCCAGAATTGTAAGAGGATGCATCGCTTCATCCAGGCGTAACCCCTCAACGTAAGGCCAATCCAGGACGCCAGTCCTTTGGTTTGGCATCCGCTTTGGATCCAAGAGCGTTTGAAACGCGACATATTTGGCTTGCGCCGTTGGTTCGACCTGTTCCAGTAGCTTCGATAAGGGAAATCCGATCCAGGGAATCACCATTGACCACCCTTCAACACAGCGCAAACGGTAAATGCGCTCTTCGAGTGGGAATCTCAGCAACTCGTCCAGGTCGAATGTTCTGGGCTTGTTGACCAGACCCGACACCGAAACACTCCAGGGCCTGGTGATAAAACCCTTTGCCTCAAACGCAACCGAGGCCTTACTTGTCGAAAACTCGTAAAAATTGTTGTAGTTAGTGATGTCATCGAACGGAGTAAGCTCATCGTTGACCGCAAATCCCCTGCTCAGAGCCTCATCAGCCGGGCTCTTGGCGATGGTGTCAAGCTTTTCGCCTTTTGGAGTCTCTGCGGGCGGTGGGTTTAGCCCGCGGTAAAGCAAACCAGTAGCTGTAGTTGTGGCGGCAATGGCTACGCCACGCATAAATGAGCGTCGATTTAGGTAGACCTTTTTGTCTGTTATTTCACTCGACTCTGTCTGACTCGGCTTATTCACCTGAATTCTCCGTAATCTCTAAATATCAGTCGCGAGTTTGCCACGATTACTTACGACATAATAGTATCCCGCAGTTTTGCCAATCCTGTTCGCAACCTGAAGGGCAACACCTGATGGAGGAAAACGGCCCGAAGGCCAGGGAAGTTGAAAGTGTAGAAACCACGCCCGCTGAAAGACACTCCCAGATGCGAAGCAGGTTGATTAGATGGGGAATAGTCGTCCTGGCTGGTCTGGCAATTCTTGTTGTTCCAGTCCCACAAGGCATCACCCCTCAGTCGTGGCGCCTTTTGGCGATTTTTGTGGCGACTATTACCGGCGCCATCGTACGGCCGATCGCCGGGGGCGCTGTGGTGCTTATTGGAATCGCCGCAATTGCCCTGACGGGCGTCCTTCCGATCAATCAGGCGCTTGCCGGATACGCCGATCCTATTGTCTGGCTTGTTCTGGCCGCCTTTTTTATGTCCCGAGGCATGATCAAGACCGGACTCGGCCGACGCATCGCATTCATTTTTATTCGCGCCATCGGCCGCCATTCGCTAGGGCTGGGCTACGCCCTTGCGTCGACCGACATGGTGCTTGCAATGATCATACCCTCAACGGGCGCCCGTTCAGGTGGCATAATTTTCCCAGTGGCGAAAAGCCTCGCGGAGGCCTACGAGTCTCGTCCCGGATCAACCGCGGGAAGACTTGGGTCCTTCCTGATGCCGGTCTTGTATCAGTGTGATGTGATTATCTGTGCCATGTTCCTCACCGGTCAGGCTTCGAACGTGTTGATAGCGAAGTTTGCACGGGAGGTGACCGGTATCGACCTCACATATTCGCAGTGGGCGGTTGCTGCCATCGTGCCGGGCGTTCTGTCTTTGATTACAATTCCATTGCTGATCTATCGAGTCTCGCCGCCTGAAATTAAGCATACGCCGGGGGCCTCCAAGCTTGCGGCCCTCGAATTGGACAAGATGGGCCGGATGGCACGGAGCGAAAAGGTGATGCTCGGTGTATTCGCTTTGGTGGCGGGCTTATGGATGACTACCGCTTTTCACGGAATAAATTATGCGGTGGTCGCTTTGGTGGGCATCTGCGTTCTGCTAGTCAGCGGCGTTTTGAATTGGGAAGATGTGATTACCGAGCGTAGCGCCTGGGACGTCTTCATTTGGTACGGGGGTCTGGTGCGCATGGCAGAGGCCCTGGGCGAAACGGGAATCACCAAGCGCTTCGCGGAAACAGCCGCCAGTTTCACTGGCGGTTGGACTTGGTGGTCTGCGCTGGCATTGCTTTTGTTCGTTTATTTCTATGCCCATTACGGATTCGCAAGCATCACCGCGCACGCGACTGCAATGTATATCCCGTTTCTTACAGTGATTCTGGCCGCTGGAGCGCCTCCTTATCTTGCGGTCCTTTCACTTGCCTACTTTTCGAATCTTGATGCATCGCTTACCCACTACGGCACAACTCCCGCGCCGATCTATTTTGGAGCGGGATACGTGACGCAAAGAAAGTGGTGGTGGATGGGATTGCTCGCGTCTCTGGTCAATATTCCAATTTGGGCGATCGTCGGCTTTTTGTGGTGGAAACTTTTGAGGCTCTGGTAATTGAACTAGACTAGATGTGCCCAACCGAAAGCTTAGCAATCTTGAGAGAACATTACCTGGGCTGCAAACTGGCGACCGACTTTGTTTCAATTCGGAAGAGAATCTTGATCTAAGGAACTGAAAACATGGCGGGATACTCGAAAACTCCACTCATCAAGAAATTGGGAATTAAAGAAGGCTATCGGGTGGCGTTGGTTGATTCCCCAAAAGGCTTCTCGAAAGAGCTTGGCACGTTACCAGCGGGAGTGAGAGTTGGGCCGCGCACAACGAATTCTCTCGATCTGATCTTGCTCTTTGTGCGTTCGGAAGAGGAGTTGAAGAGAAAGTTTATTTTGCTGGCGGCGAATCTTAAGACCAACGGAATGATTTGGGTGGCGTGGCCCAAAAAGAGTTCCGGCTTTGTTACAGACCTGTCCTTCGGTAATGTTCAACGCATTGGATTGGATGCCGGTCTGGTTGATGTAAAAATCTGTGCGGTTAATGATATCTGGTCAGGACTTAAGTTTGTTTACCGCTTGAAAGACAGATCGCGGCGAGAGTAGCAGTACCGTCGGAAGATTTTCACAGACCCTGTGGAAAAAACTGTTACTGCATCCGTTCTTCACGTTGCAAGATTCCTAGCCATCTGAAGTTAGAACACTTTGCACATCATTGCGGCGCGTGAGCTGCAGGTCTCATCAACTTCGTTACGCTGTCGTTGAAGAGTCTTGTCGAGAAGCGGCATTTGTAAAATTATTTTTTGAGATCTTGCGAGTTCTACTGATTGTGGGACCATGCTGGCGGCAACGGAAAGTATTGTGTCAAACGGACGGCGAACGGTTTGTAACAAATCTGAAACATTATCGTTTTGTTCGAGAATTGCACGACAGCAGATGCGAGTTTTGATCAAGAAACGATCGTTATCGAATCGGATTCGCCGAGTGCTCCGATCACCTATCCTCTCATAATAGAGTTGTTTGCATTTACGATCGGCGCTTGCGGCGAATTAAACTCTGATCATTTCTACCGCAAAGTAAATTGGACCATCAGAGATCGAAAAAGCAGTTGCAAAAATTTCGGTGATGATTATAATGCGACCTCCCTCGCTGAAAGCGAATGATTGCCAGAGAAAAGTTGTAGAGTCGGCAACCTGTTTTTGATTGTGTTGGTGGGTTAAAAGCATTTATAAATCTCCTCTAGCAAGGCCCCCGAAAAACCTGCTACGCAAAACGTGAATCCAGGTTATTGATTGTTACCTTCAATGAATTGAGCCCCTGGCAATCCTCGGCGACGCGATTCGTTTTGGCGGGTCGTCTTCGCGGCCATAGACCATAAACACCCAATGTAGAGACCGGAAGGCTCTGTCTGCCGGCTGAATGTGAGTGTTTGTTTTTTCAGCGAGACTCGCGGGAGAAGATCTGTGTTTGTGGAGCGCTGAGAATGAAAGAGTTGGACCTCAATATTCTGACGAAGGACTGCCCAATCTGTCATCAGACGTTACCGTTAACTGAGTTTGGGATTTGCCGGGCCCGCAAAGATGGGCGAAACCTATATTGCAAGAGCTGCATCCGAAAAAAAGTTACCGACAGTCGTCGCGCTTTAAGAGAATACAAATCTTTGCGAAAGCGACATGCCAGCGAGCCCCTCCTGGAGCATGCCGCCGTACTATTGTCCGATGGTGAATTGTCTTCTTCTGCAAATGACCCGAGGATCCCACGGAAGATGTCTCCGTTGGAACGCGTCAGAGAGGCGATCAAAAATGGAGCCAGAACTCAGAAAGAAATTCGCAAGGGAGCCAATTTGAGTGATGATGAAGTTGGCGACGCCCTGGCTAATCTCTTGCTTTGGACTCGCGAAGTCAGGACCGAGCTGATTGACAACGACCGTATGTACTTCATCAATGAAATAGAACCGACCGGCAATCGCGACGAGCCGCAACTACCGAAGCGAAAACCAGACGTACCCAGTTCATTTAGCGCTCTTCAGGGATTGATGCCAGGCAGAAATCCTGAAGGTGAAACCGAGAAGATTGGTGGCTGGGTGGCAGCCTAGCCGCCAGTCGAGCCAGGCGCGACGAGTCTAAAAGGATCAAGAACTTCTCGGTAGTGGTCCATGACGATTCCGTTAGTTTCCGACTGATAACCAAATACAGCATTTCAAATGACGTAGAGGGTTTAGCGGTTTTCGCTTAGCGTCAACATCGCGAATCGACCGCGACAACGCAACCGTCTTTTTATAGATCGAGTCGAAGTTCATTCCGCTTGCGTTTCTTCTCCGGAACAATTCCAGCCTGAGAATCTCCCGCTGTCGCGAGAAGAAAAGTGCAGAGTGTAGGCCCTCAACTTAACCCGGGGCTGTACTTAACCGCGTCAGCTCGGCAATTTGTATGGTGTTCAAGCGGCGAGCACGCCGGTGTCAGTTTTCGAAAGCGTCCAGGACTTCACGAGCGTGCTCATCAGGCTTGACCTTCTCAAAGATTTTCTTAATCTTTCCTTTCTCATCGATTAAGAAGGTGGTGCGCTTGACACCCATGTATGTTCGCCCCATAAACTTCTTCTCACCATAGGTGTCGTAGGCGTCCGCAATTGAGTGGTCCTTGTCGGTCAGCAAGGTGAAGGGCAGGTTGAACTTGGCGGCAAACTTTTTGTGAGACGCTTCGGCGTCCGGGGAAATACCGAGAACTGTGATGCCGCGTTTCTTAAACTCCGCGAAGGAGTCTCGGAAGGAACAAGCCTCCTTCGTGCAGCCGGGTGTATCATCCTTTGGATAAAAATAAAGCACTACCTTGCGGCCTCGAAGGTCTTTGAGCCTGACTGTGAGTCCATTGGCGTCCGTGGTGGCGAATGCGGGTGCGGCGCTTCCTTCCTTGGGCATAAACTTTCTCTCCTGTCCGGGGTTTAGAATCGCGACATTTTAAAGCCGGGATCAGGGGCATGCAAGAGAAGGCGCGGAAAACAAATGAAGAAAAGATCGAAAATCGGCTATTGGATGGTTAAAGAGGAGCCTCAAACCTACTCCTGGGATAACTTCGTTCGCGACAAACAAACGAATTGGACCGGCGTCAGAAATTACCAGGCCCGCAACAATTTGCGCGCGATGAAAACGGGAGATCGGGTGCTCTTTTATCATTCGGGCAAGGAAAAGTCCGTCGTCGGAATCGCCGAAGTAATCAAGAGCGCGTACCCCGATCCTTCTGCAAACGATTCTCAGTGGGTGGCAGTTGATCTCAAGCCGGTTAAGGCTTTAGCCAAGCCAGTGCCTTTACCTGCGATTCGCTACGACAAGCGTCTGAGTGGTCTGCCTTTGATTAGGCAGTCGCAACTCTCCGTTATGCCACTGACGCAGGATGAGTTCGACGTCCTGGTCGCGATGGGAAGTGAAAAGAACAGAAAGAAATAGTGATGAAAGGGGTGCCAAAAAATGTTTAAGCAAATCGACTATGCGATGGTGATTGTCTCTGACATGGCGCGCTCGATTGAGTTTTACCGAGACCAGCTTGGGATTCCACTGAAGTTTGAGTCTCCAGACTGGACTGAGTTTCAAACCGGCGCCACGACCCTGGCACTGCACGGCGGCGGTATCCCGCGCCAGCAGCAGGACGGCGCTACTGACAAGGACGCCGGAACTTGTTCAATCGGGTTCAATGTTGAGGACATCGACAAAGCTTACGCTGAGTTGAAGGCTAAAGGTGTTAGGTTTGTAATGCCCCCGACGCGCCGAGAAGGAGAGGGGATAACACTGGCCGTATGCGTAGATCCTGATGGATTACCGGTCTCTTTCGCGCAGGTCATACCGAGAACTGCTGGTCAAGAATCAAAGTAGACCAGCAGCGTTCCACTTCAGCTTCGCAGTAGACCACTTCGGAGCGGAGATCGAAGTTAGACCGATCTACTAAACAGCACGAAATATGAGTGAGCTCGAGTGGCTTCAAGGCGACGTCTCAGATCAGCTAAAAAGTGAGGCCTTCCCCTGCTTGGACGGCGCTTGCTCAGGGATCGCTGACTCCTGAAGGCGTGGGTATTTCTGAAACAAAGGCGGAGGCGCGGGAACCGGCCGTTCTGCAATTATGGACTTGATCTCCAACGCGTTAACGACCGCCTTACCCAGAAAGTGATTATTCGTGATGACGTAAGTTTCCTTAGCTTCTTTGGCGACTTCTCTGATCCTTGCAATCCAAGGCTCCAACTCATCCACAGAATATAAGTAGTTGTAGCGTTCGTCTCTGGGCGCGGCCTCTCGGAACCAGTTCTGATAGTTTCGTCCGTGAAGGCGCACGTAGCCCACCGGAGAAGTAGTTAAGGCGGCCGGCTTGATGGATCTCTTAAACAACGGCTGGTCGATGTTGCACACGCCGACACCGAGACTGGCGAATTCCTCGTACGTAGCTGCCGTGTTCCATGAAGCATGCCGGACTTCAACTACGAGGGGATACTCCCTGAAACGTTCAATCAGTTTTGTCAGAAAGACGCGCTCTTCGGCCGTGTTCTTAAACGACCAGGGGAACTGGAGCAAGATCGCGCCAAGTCTTTGGGCCTCGGCCAGTTCGTCTATTCCTACGCGAAAGGCTCGTTCATCTTCCGCGGTGGCTTGGCCGCGCTCGTGTGTAAAGACGCGGTACAACTTTGCTGTGAACGTAAAATTTGGATTGGCGGCAACACGTTTGGCCCACGATTTGGTTGTTGTGGCCGTTGGGGGCCGATAAAAGCTGCTGTTGATCTCGATGGTATCGAAAAACCTCGCCAGGTACTCGAGGGGATCGAATTTAACTCCGGGCTTCTGTGGGTAGACTACCCCTTCCCAGTCTTTGTAGGACCACCCCGCCGGCCCGATTCTGATGGGGTTGATAATTGCCATTCGTGTGCTCGCTACAACTTTGCGGTCAGTGAAACTGAAAGCCTTGCCCGCAAGCCCGCCTCGGCTTACTATCAGCTCATGAACTATCAAGATATCATTACTATCGAACCGGGCAAGCGAGGTGGCAAGCCCTGCATTCGAGGGATGAGGATTACGGTTTACGACGTGCTCGAATATTTGGCTTCCGGGATGTCACAGGAGGAAGTTTTGAAGGAGTTTCCTTACTTGACCGAAAATGATATTCGCGCTTGCTTGGCCTACGCCGCAGATCGTGAGAAGCATCTTCTCGTGGTTACGGAATGAAATTGCTCTTTGATCATAACCTGCCACCCAGTTTGGTCGTCAGACTTGGGCGACTTATTCCCTCACTCACAGCATGTTTAACCCCCTCGGTTTAGACAGAGTAAATGATTTGGAAATTCGCGAACACGCCCGCCTTAACGGCTTCATGATCGTCACCAAGGATGTCGACTTCAGCGATCTATGCGTCCTGCTGGGCTTTCCACCAAAAATCATTTGGATTCGGCGAGGGAACTGTTCGACAAAAGCGCTTGAGGATATTCTGCGAGATCACTACGTAGACATCAAGGCATTTGACGCCGAACCGTTGAATGGCGTACTAACTTTATTTTGAGGCTTAAACCCTAAGACTATTTAATATCCGAAAGGAGAAGCGATGCGTCTGACTGAGATGGTTTCGTGTTCTGGTTGAGCGGCTAAGCTGAGCCCGAGCCTACTCGCTCAGGTTTTGAGCGGGCTGCCAAAACAACCCCTGGACGAGAACCTGATTGTCGGCTTCGACACAGCCGACGACGCGGGTGTATACCGCCTTCGCGACGACCTGGCAATCGTGCAGACGCTGGATTTTTTTACGCCCATTGTCGACGATCCCTACGATTACGGACGCATTGCCGCGCTTAATTCGATTAACGACGTTTGGGCCATGGCCGGGACTCCAATCACGGCAATGGCAATCACGTGTTTCCCGAAGAAAGGCGTGGATCCACAAATTCTCGCCGAAATCATGCGCGGTGGTCTGGAAACCCTGAACCAGCACGGTGTCACGCTGATTGGCGGCCACAGCGTCGATAACCAGCAGATCATGTTCGGCTATTCCGTAACCGGCTTAATCGATCCGCATAAAGTGGCCACCAACTCAGGGGCGCGACCCGGCGATGTGATCATACTCACTAAACCGATCGGCACCGGCGTTATTTCCACCGGTATCAAGTGGAACAAGACGAGCCCGGAGGTGGCGTCGCGCTCAGTTGAAACAATGTTGACACCCGGAAAGTATGCCGCCGAGGCCATGCGCGATTTTGGAGTCAAGGGTGCGACAGACGTTACGGGGTTCGCGCTTATCGGGCATGCCTGGGAAATGGCTTGCGCGAGCAAGGTGACGATTGAGATTGACTCTGCGCGCGTTCCCGTGCTCGAGGGCGCCCTGGAATTAGCTGCTCAGGGAATGCTGACGAGTGGTGACAAAACCAATCGCGAATATGTTGGTGACGATGTGGAGATCGCAGACTCTGTGAGCAAGGAGATGCGCCACCTGCTCTTCGATCCGCAGACGGCAGGTGGGATGTTGATGGCCATGCCGCAGGAGCGCTCAGACGCGTTGCTGGATCGTCTGCGAGAGCACTATGGTCAAGCATCGATTATTGGGCGCATCGCCGGGCGGGGTTCTAAATCAATTATGATTAGCTAACACGCCCAGCTAAGCGCAACGCGGTCTCAGCGTCTAATCCTCCGGGTTAACCTTAGGAAAAAGCCCTCCGTGATTTTCCGAACTAGCAGATGAACATCCAGGAACGAGTTACTAACCTAAACGATCTCGCCGAAAGTACGACGGGGCGATACGTCCTGTACTGGATGCAGATGTTCAAACGCGTGCGCGACAACGACGCGTTGAACTTTGCGATCCGCATGGCTAATGAAAGGGAACTGCCGCTCGTCGTTTACGAAGGCCTGAAGTATTACTATCCGTGGGCCAACGATCGGATACACACCTTCATTCTCGAGAGTGTGGCGGAAAGACACGCTGAGTTCGAGCGCCTCGGAATTCGTTATGTTTTTTATCTGCAGCGCCACGATCGCGACCCCAAGAACACGGTGGCGCGCCTCGCAGATAGTGCTGCCCTATTGGTAACCGACGATTATCCCTGCTTCATTATTCCCGAGCACAACCGGCGCATTGCCCAACAAGTCGAGGTTCCCGTCTTTGCGGTCGACTCCAACGGAATGATCCCGTTAAGCCGTTTCGAGAAAGAGGAGTACGCTGCTCGAACCATCCGGCCCAAGATTCACAAAATGCTGCCCGATTACCTTAAACGCCCGTCTACGCCCCGCATCAAGCGCAAGTCGAACCGAATGAAGGTTGATTGCCCCGAAACCAAAGTTACCACGAAGAATATCGTTAAGTTGGTGTCCGAATGCGACATCGATCACTCGGTAACTCCATCGCAGTACTATCATGGCGGGACAAAGGAAGCTCGAAAGCGTTTGCGGCATTTTGTCAAAAAGATACTGCCTCGCTACGACGAACTCAGAAACAAGCCTGAACTCGACGGCACCTCGCGGCTGAGTGCATATCTTCATTTTGGTTTCATATCGATTAGAGAGATTGTGGCCGCAGTGAACCGTTCAAAAGCGCCGAAATCCGCCCGCGAGGCTTTTCTTGAAGAAGCGATTGTCCGCCGCGAGCTTTCCTTTAACTTCACGCGTTTTAATCCTCACTATGATTCTTTGCGATCCCTGCCGCCGTGGGCGAACCAGACTATGCGCGAGCATGCCCGTGATCCCCGCCCTGATCTCCTTGAACCAGAGCAAATTGAGGCAGCCGAAACCCCCGACGACCTTTGGAATGCCTCGCAACGGGAGCTTTTGGTGACCGGGGAAATGCACAACTACGTTCGCATGCTATGGGGGAAAAGGGTGATCGAATGGCAACCCACTTATGAGACAGCCTTTGCCTTGCTGGAACATTTGAACAATAAGTATGCGCTTGACGGTCGCGATCCCAATTCCTACGCCGGCATCCTCTGGTGCTTCGGCAAACACGACCGAGCCTGGGGGCCCGAACGCCCGATATTCGGCAAACTCCGGTACATGACTTCGCGCAGCATGGGGCGCAAGTTTGACTCCGCTGCATACATCAACTGGACAAAAGGACTGGGTTGAGAGAGGCACATTGTTGACGTGGCACTCCCTGGCTCTCATCCCCACCTTGATCGAGAATTGAGTTTGTTGATCTCCTCGATGCCGGGTATCCTTTTACGCCAAAGGGGTTTCTAACAATGGTTTCATCGAGTAAGGGATTTGCACCCTCAGAATCACGCTCCCTGGCGGATCTCTACCAAAATGTACGAGCGCAAACAATGCAGATCGTGGCGCCGTTGGAAGTGGAAGACTTTGTGATTCAGACTGCAGAGTTTATGAGCCCACCGCGCTGGCATATCGGCCACACATCGTGGTTTTTCGAGACGCTGCTGCAAACCTATAAACCAGGCTACAGGCCTTATTCAGAAGACTTCCTTTTTTATTTCAACTCTTACTACGAGGGATTTGGAGCGCGCATTGAACGTAACAAACGGGGCACCAAATCGCGCCCGACGGTAAAAGACACGATTGCGTATCGGAGCCGAATTGACGAGTTGATGGTCGAGTTTCTGGACGGTCTGACCGAAGATCCACCGGCTGGAAAGGTGAAAACTCTGGTGCGGTTGGGTCTCGAACACGAGATGCAGCATCAGGAGCTTCTGGTATACGACATCAAGCATTTGCTTTGCGATCTTTATCAGCCTGAGATGAAACCGGCTCCTGACAGCACTCTGAAGGTCGGCGGAATGGCTGAGATACAGGGTGGGCTGTTTTGGCTCGGGTATGGGGCAAGAGCAGGAGGCCAACGCACACCGAACGCCGACAATTTCGCCTTCGACAACGAGAAACCCGAGCACCAAATTTACCTACAGGACTTTGCTATTGACCGGGCGCCTGTCAGCAATGGAGATTTTCTCGAGTTCATGCGTGACGGTGGCTATGAAGATTTCCGATGGTGGTTTTCGGAAGGGTGGGAGGTAGTCAATCGCGAACGCTGGCAAGCCCCACTTTATTGGGAGCTCCGCAACGGCAAGTGGATGATTCGTGACTTCTCAGGTTTGCATAGCGCGGAGAGCAAGGCAGACGAACCTGTGTCACACGTCAGCTACTACGAGGCGTCGGCTTACGCCAAGTGGGTTGGCAAGCGCTTGCCAAGTGAAGGCGAGTGGGAGAAGGCGGCCTGCCTTGGTTCTTCCGGCGACGAGAAAAGAGTTTTTCCCTGGGGTAACAGTGCCGCAGATGCCGGCAAGGCCAATCTACTGGAAAATGGTCATTGGGGAGTGACGCCAATTGGCGCCTTCCCCGAAGGCCAGACGAAGGACGGCTGTCATCAGATGATAGGCGACGTTTGGGAATGGACGACTTCTGACTATGTGCCATATCCGGGCTTTAAGTCTGAGTTTGACGAGTACAACGACAAGTGGTTCGTCAATCAGAAGGTCTTGCGCGGTGGTTCTTTTGCGACGCCTCAAGTCCACATTCGCTCTACTTATCGTAATTTTTTTCACGCCCACGAACGTTGGATGGTTTCAGGCTTTCGGTGTGCTATAGATATCTGAGATATTTGAAATAATTGAAATCTAAAACCCCTCACTGTCCGCTGGTTAGTGAGATGATCTTAGCTGGGCGGAATCAAGTTGGCCTCACCGAGAGAGAAATCACGACTTGCCTGGCAACGTGGCAATTGCTTTGTGGGGAAACCGAAAGAGAATTGGTTATTGACGATGCGTCTCGTCATTCGTCTCGAACCCGGTTTAATGAGGTTAATGGCCGGGTATATCTCGGAGCGGACGTTAAGCCTGGCAAAGGGACGGAAGCCAACTCGAGGATGTCCGTATTGGCTTGTCTGGCCCATGAGTTGGCGCATGTCGAGAGATTTGAGGCGGAACTTCGGCGGCCAATTGAATTTCCCGACAAACTTATTGACGAAGCAGAAACTAGTTTACACGCCTCTTTCATGTCAGTATTAAATTGGAAAGATCGCGAAGACTTAATCGATGACGCGAGAGATCGGCTGAGTCAATGGCTTATGGAGAGAAGAAGGGAAGGTGAATCGTGAAAGTAGAACCGACTGGCGTTCTTCTTATGGATGTATGCAGCATACAAACGGAGAGATGTGTGGCAAAACAGACGGCGCCGATCACAGCGGTATGGACTCCGCCCGGTAGGGTTCAGGTAAATGTCTGTCGACCGTGTTTGGAGGAACAAGTGAGGGCAGGTCAATGGGAAATTGAGGGCGCAAAGGTTGAAGGGCGTGCAGATATTGCCGTTTACTCGCGTGACAACAGATTGGCGTTGGTGGTCGAGGTCAAAAAGACGCCGGGAAGGCCAGTAGAATTAGCGGACTGGGCCAAGAGAATCCATCGCAACTTGCTTGCCCACGGGGGTATTCCAAGCACACCATATTTACTGATTGCAATTCTTCCAGACAGGCTCTACTTATGGAGGGAAAGTTCTCCTTCTAATCCGGACACAGCGCCTGACTATGAGATCGAGGCAAAAAACATTCTGCAAAAGTACTTCGACCTGCTATCCACTTCTGCTGAAAATGCAAGCTCGTACCAGCTTCAGGCCCTGGTTAGTTTATGGCTAAAGGACGTTGTTCATTCGGAACCATCTGATCTTGACGCTATGAAGTGGTTTTACGATTCGGGTCTCTATGACGCAACTAAGCAAGGATCGGTAATAACTGAGGCTTCCGTAGCGGCGTAATCAACCCACCCCAAGTAAGACCTTCGCGGCCTTAACATTCGGACGCTTCTCGATTTTTGATATTTGACCAAGCAGTGTTGCCAAACCAAATTTGTTGACTACTTTATTGAATGACATTGAAGTACGCGTGCTTGGGTCACTAGTCGAAAAGCAGGTGACGACGCCCGAATACTATCCGCTGACCATAAATGCGCTCACCCTTGCCTGCAATCAGAAGAACAACCGTAATCCGGTGACCTCGTACGATGAGAACGCGGTCGCTGAGGCGCTGGAAACTCTGCGCGAGAAGAATCTGGTGTACGTCTTTCATGGCAGTACCAGCCGCGTCCCGAAATACAAACACGTGATGCCGGAGGTGATGCATCTCAGCCCTTCAGAGATGGCAATCATCTGCGTCCTCATGCTGCGTGGAACCCAAACCCCGGGAGAATTGCGCGGCAACGCTTCGCGCCTTTATGAGTTTTCCGGGCTCGACGAGATCCAGCAGACTTTGGATTCTCTGATCTCACGAGAGCCAGAGCCTTTAGTGATGCGGTTGCCGCGGCAACCAGGTCAAAAAGAAGTCCGATTTGCGCATTTGCTTTCCGGCCCAATCGATGTGGATGCTGCCGTCACTGAACACGCGGCCAGGGTGAGTGCGTCAAGGGTTAGCCAGTCGGAGCGAGTTGACAAGCTTGAGCAGGAAGTTGCGACGCTCGCCGCGACCATGCAAAAGTTGCAGGAACAGTTTGAAGAATTCAAACGGCAGTTTGAGTGACGCAAATTTATAGATGGTCGATCGAATCCGCAGATTTCGCAGATTACACCTACCGAAAGAGAGAAGGAGGAACGAGTAGCGGAGTCGGAGCAAAGGTTCTAACCGGCCCCCCTTTGTTCTCTGTCCTTTCTCTTAATCTGCGTAATCGGTGCAATCGGTGGATTTGGTCGGACGAGATTTCATGATCCACAAGCTACGTTTCCCCCAGCTTCCGCTCTCGCAGTTTGTCGAGAATATTTGGTTGGTTGAAGGCTTTCAGGCCGAATACACCCGCGAGAAGATCCTTCCAGATGGGGCGATTGAGCTGATCATCGATCTCGACAGCAAACCAAAGACGATTTTTGAAAGTGAGGATTCCGATCGCTTCCGCACCGTGACCAGAGCCTGGATTTCCGGCGAGAGAACTCGATACATCGTAATCGGCGCTACAAACCAGTCAATGGTGGGCATTCGATTTCGGCCAGGCGGCGCCTATCCCTTCTTTAGTTTTCCCATTTCAGAGCTCAGCGATTCGGTGACTGAGCTGGATTTAATCTGGGGAAGACTGGTTGCTGACATTCGCGATCAGTTACTGGAAATTGACTCACCTGAGGGCAAACTGCTGCGGCTTGAATCTTTTCTGCTGGCTCAGGCGCGGCGCTCGCTCGAGTCCAATCGGCTGATCACCTTTGCCGTGCATCAATTGCAACACTCTCCGCAATTCATCGCCATTCGCGATCTTGCCAACACGATCGGCATCACGCAGAAGCATCTGATCTCGCAATTCGAGAAGATTGTCGGGCTTCGGCCCAAGAGTTTCGCCCGCATCTGCAAATTTCAAAAGGTCCTGCAACTGGTTGAGCAGCGCAGCCAGATCGAATGGTCGGCAATTACGTACGAGTGCGGTTACTACGATCAGGCTCATTTTATTAAAGAATTTCATACGTTTTCCGGTCTTAACCCCTCTGCTTATCTGGCTCAGCGTGGCGAGTTCGTCAACTTCATCCCCATTCGCTAGGGTTTGCACCCGGGCGAAAACCGTGTGATGCGATCGCGGATCGAGCGCAAATCGCACATCTCGGAACTGATAGAATTGCGGGCGGGACGCCCGCGTAACATCCGCCGTCCCTCAACGCGTTACTGGGAGCGTGGGCGTCCCCGCCCGCGTCAAGACTCAACCTCTTCACTGGGAGCGCGGGCGTCCCCGCCCGCACCTCCTTTCTAAGCACCCGAGTTCCGATCCACGCGGCTTCTCAACCCACGAGTTTGTTTCACACTCGAACGAAGCGGGCGTCCCCGCCCGCACCTCCTTTCTAA
>Ga0187893_10001036_pt1 | contig 69414 bp, 52 predicted proteins | sample MA1701074metaG_FD_139574 | JGI IMG/M metagenome (GOLD analysis project Ga0187893, IMG submission 139574) | White microbial mat communities from a basaltic lava cave in the Kipuka Kanohina Cave System on the Island of Hawaii, USA - MA170107-4 metaG ...
GGCCAGCAAGTCTTCCAAGAAGGAGGTCAACCTGCGATCGAGGGCCTTCAATTGTTGAGGTGTCATGCATTCCAGTGTACAGACACCTTAAAAGATGATCAAGACTTACTTAACTTAGTATTAGTAGACACCATCGCGGAATTCAACGTCCAAACCGTTGACTTCAGCGCCGAGTATGGCCGGTATCCTCTCCAGGTCCTGGCTGTTACTAAGTCTGGGACGAATGCCTTCCATGGCACCCTGTGGGAGTTCCACCGGAACCACAAATTCGATGCGAGGAACACATTCGCGCCGACCAAGCCAAAACTTATTCGAAATCAATTCGGCTACACGGTGGGGGGACCTGTTCTCAAGAACAAGACGTTTTTCTTTACCAGCTACGAGGGCACACGGATCCGGCGGGAGACTATCTACAATTCCCCCACGGTTGACCCGGCTTTCTTGCAGGGGAATTTTTCGTCCCGCCCGGTTCGAGACCCTTTAACCGGACAGAATTTCCCGGGCAACATCATTCCCCAGGATCGGTTCAGCAGCGCTGCCAAATTCTTTTTCCCTTACATCCTGCTGCCGAACTCGCCCGGCAACCGTTTTCGAGCAGTCGCTTCGAACCCGACGAACATCTATGAATTCATTGGCCGATTCGACCATCAACTGACTGACAGGCAGCGAATCTACGGACGGTATATCATTAACAATGCAGAACAGATCATTCCGCAGTACAACCCCGACTTCCTCGCTCAGACGAACTCAACCAAGCAGCAAAGCGCCGGGCTCAACTACACCTACAATATCTCGCCGACAACGCTGATCACCATCGGAGGAAACTACCTTCGCTCGCTGAATATCTTCGACGACAATCAAACCGGGAAAGCCAATCTGACGCAGCAAGCGGGTATTCAGGGATTTCCTACAGAGGGCCGGGAACAGCACATCGGGTTGCCGAATGTTTTCATGACGAACTATACGGGCTTTGGGCTGCCGTTCGGAGACCCGGGAAGACTATGGTTTGAGGCTCACGGCGGCAAAGCCGCAGTGAATATGGTCCGCGGAGTTCATTCTCTCAACGTAGGGTATGAGTACAACACCCGAACAACCTACGGCAGGCATGGATCGGATAACTCGAGGGGAGGCTTCACCTTCAACGGCCAATACACGGGCGACGCAGTGGCCGACTACCTGCTAGGGCTGGTGCAAACCACCTCCAGATGGGGACCAATCCAAACCTTCGGTATGTCGGATTCTCCTTACCACGCGCTGTACGTCCAGGATTTCTGGAAGCTCACGCCGAACTTGACGCTGAACCTGGGAGTTCGTTTCGACTACTGGGGTGTCAAGCGGTCTGTCCGCGGTGGCACCACTACTTTCGATCCGAAACTGGGAAAGGTAATTGCCGGGGAGGATCCGTCTGGAAAAGTAGACACCACTCTGCAGCCATCAGGACGATATGTGGCTCCAGCGACCGCAGACTTGTGGGTTCCTGCTTCGCAGGCCGGCTACCGCCCCAACATCTATGAGCCCAACGGTTACGTCTCGCCCAGAGTGGGTTTGGCTTGGCGTCCCAAGGGCACGCAGGATCTGGTAGTGCGCGCTGGATTTGGGCTTTTCACCAGCGGATATACGGGTAACAGAACCGCCTCCACTGTTAACTTGCCGTTCTTCGCTCGAGAGACTCAAACCTTCAGTGGAGCTCAGCGAGTGCCATGGGAGATGGCTTGGCCGATCAATCCGCAGTCTTTTACGATTCCGGCTTTGAACGTGCCTACTCCGGACATCGATCCGAACAAATCTCAGCAATGGAATCTTTCCATTCAGAAATCGTTGCCTGGAGAATCAGCCATCACAGTCTCCTATGTTCGCAATCGGTCTTACGACCTTTTTGCCAACCCCCAGCCTAACGAGGCTATTCCCGGTCCTCACGCTAACATCCAGGCAGACAGGCCTTTCCCGAGGCTTGGCCCCATTCAACTGTTTGCCAACAGCGGGATGTCCTGGTACAACGCGATGCAAGTGAGATGGGAGAAGCGCTTTACTCAGGGACTCTCTTACATGCTTTCCTACTCTCTCGAGAAACGAATCGACGATCTCGACGGGATCGTACCGTACGCTCCCGCAGACTATAGCCGTGGGGTCACGGGTCCCGGTCACATCCTAGCCGCAAACGGCATCTATGAGCTTCCGTTTGGCAAAGGGAGAAAGTATCTGAATGATGCCCATCCCGTGGTGAACGTGATCCTAGGCGGATGGCAGGTGTCCGGTATCTACAGTTTTGTGAATGGAGCTCCGCTTAATTTCGACACCACGGGCGCACGAATCGGGAACGGATTCAACACGCGAGCGAACTACGAGCTCGCGACGCTCAAAGTTGACAATCCGACGGCTGACCGGTGGTTCAATCCAGATGCGCTGTCTGCTCCCCCGCTCTACACGTTCGCTGTTTCTGGACAGGGTCCCATACGAGGTCCATCCAGCCACGTTCTGGACACGAGCCTCGCGAAAAACTTCTTCATAACGGAGCGCAAGTATGTTCAGTTCCGCTGGGAGATGTTCAACATGCCAAACCGAGTAAACCTGAACAATCCCAATACCGTGATGGGGAATGTAAATGCCGGGAAAATTCTATCGGCGCAGGATGCCAGATCGATGCAGTTTGGGTTGAAGTTTGTCTTCTAGCGCCAGATTCGTGCCGCAGCACTAAGTGTGCAACGCTAGTCAGGGTACATGGCCGAGCCCATGTACCCTTTTTTGTTTCTACGCGGCAAATTCCTTGCAACCGAGGGCGCAACCGACGTAGGTGCTTCCACATGTATAATCCCTTCGCAGCAGGTACTCAAAACTTGGATTGATTGCGGACCCTCATGTATCGCGCTTATCTCCTTTTGGTGATTTGTTTAACGCTATTGCTGACCGCGTTTCGTCCTTCCATTCAAAGGGAGATTCCTCAGTTCATCGACGTCACTGGCTCATCGGGAATCCGTTTCCGCCATGTGAACGGAGACCCCCACGAGAAAAAGTATCTCTTCGAAGCCAAAGGGGCGGGTGCGGCAGCTTTCGACTTTGACAATGATGGGTGGATGGACATTTTACTTGTGCAAGGATCCACTGTTGAACGATTTGGGCGGGCTGACAACCCGGGCCCAGTCCTTTATCGCAACAAACGGGACGGTACGTTTGAAGACGTGACAGATCGATCTCGTTTGAAAACTCGGCAAGCTGGGTGGGGCATGGGCGTCACTGCTGGAGATTATGACAACGATGGATTCACCGATATCTACCTGACTTGTCTCGGACCAAATCTGCTCTATCACAACAACGGAGATGGTACGTTTACCGACGTGACGGAGAAATCAGGTGTGAACGATCCCAGGTGGAGCACATCGGCAGCATTTGGAGACTATGATCGAGATGGATATCTCGATCTTTATGTCTGCAACTATTTGGAGATGGACTTCAAGCAGTTGCCTCAGCCTGGCTCTGGGCCGTTTTGTTCCTACCTCGGGAACCCGATTCCTTGCGGTCCCAAAGGAGTCCCCACATCTCCGGATGTGCTCTTCCGTAATAATGGCGATGGGACTTTCTCGGATGTTTCCGCCAAAGCGGGCATTGTTGAGAAAGGCCGGGGCTCAGGACTCGGCGTCATTTGGGCAGATATGGACAACGACGGAGACCTCGATCTCTATGTCGCCAATGATGCGGAACCAAATTTTCTCTATCTCAATCGCGCCGATGGAACTTTCGAAGAGAAGGGCCTAGTCACCGGATTAGCCCTCAGCGGAGATGGGCGTGGCCAGGCAAGCATGGGAGTGGACGTAGCGGACTACGACAACGACGGCCGGCTGGATGTCTTCGCCACCCATTTTGCTGCTGACTACAGCACGCTCTATCACAACGAAGGGAATCTGCTGTGGGAAGATGCAACGCTCAAGGCCCAGCTCTACAAATCTTATGGCTTGCTGGTAGGATGGGGAACACGGTTCGCAGACTTCAACAACGACGGCTGGAAAGACATCTACCATTCCAACGGACATGTTTATACCTTCTTGAAGAAGGGAGGATTCCGCGAAACCTATGCACAACCCGGAACTTTTTTCCTGAATCAGAAGAACGGAACATTCCTGGACGCCTCGTCAATGGCGGGAGCGGGCATTCAAGAGCGACGATCGAGCCGGGGTGTTGCCTTTGCCGATTTTGACAATGATGGTGACATCGATTTTCTAGTTTCCAACATGAACGATGCCCCACAGCTTTTTCGAAACGACGGCATTTCCTCGAATCATTGGATACTGTTCAAGACCGCAGGAAGGAAGTCGAATCGAGACGGCATCGGCGCTCGCCTTGTAGTCGTGACCGCTGGATTGGAGCAGATTTGGGAGATCAAAAGAACGGTGGGTATTTATTCTGCTAGCGACCCTCGGGCTCATTTCGGACTGGGAAGCTGTGATCGCATAGATCTCCTGAAGATCCACTGGCCCAATGGCAAAAACCAAGAATTTAAGAATGTTGTCGCCGACACTCACTATCTGCTGGACGAAGAACAAGGGCTTCTCAAGGAAACGTTCTCTCGAAAAGAGCAACGCTAGCCCATTCAAGGCGGATCCGTCTTGTCTCTGATCCTCTCGAAAATCTTCATCTCCTTTTCTGCCTCTTCCTTCTTTCCAAGCAAGCCGAGCGCTCTCGCTTTCAAATAATGAAATTCTTCGTTGCCACTCGCGAGCGCTGCTGCTTGATCAGCCAATCGAAGGGCTTCCTCTGATCGGCCGCGGCTCATGTGGATCTTCATCAGGCCCAAGTAGCCTCCGAGATGAGTTGACCTCAATTGGATCGTCTTTTCGAAGTGTTGCCTCGCTTGCTCCGGGTCGTTGCCAAAACCCAGGTAGTAGGCCCCCAGGGAATAGTGGGCATCGGCACTGTTCGGATCAAGACTCAATTCCCGCTGGAAGGCTTCGACCGCCTTGTTGTAGTCGTGAAGTTCGCTTTGAAGAACACCCAGTTGATAGTTGACTCCCGGCAAGTCGGGTACCAGTGTGCGTGCCCTTTCATATTCTCCAATTGCCTCCAGACCTTTGGACCGGTACCGATAGGCATCACCCAAAACGACATGGTATTGTGCCCGGGTTCTCGCATCCTGGGGCAGTCTCTTCATCAGTTCCTGGCTTGCCTGCGTCTCACCGTTGAAATGATGAGCAACAGCCAGAGTCAGGAGGAGCTCCTGGTCCGAGGGCAGCAGCAGACTCAATTTCTGGTAGTAGAAGACAGCTTGATCATACTTGCCTAACACAAAGTTCGAAACCGCCATGGCTGTGATAGACCGCTGGTCGTGTTCGCCAAAATTTGGATCGGAGCCCAGCACCCCAATGACCTTCTCGAATTGTTTTTGCCCTAGATAGACCATGGCAAGATTCACTCGAATACTGGCATCCTCTGGATTGTATTTAAGGGCCTCTTCCAGGATCTCCGTGGCCTTGGCGGATTCTTGTTTCTCATAGTAGAAGATGCCGAGCGAGTTGAGGGCTCGCGAGACCGTTTGTCGAAGGTCCTGCTCCTTTGAGGAGACTGCAGGCTTGGATTGCTGCGGGGCGAAAGACAAGCCCGGCCGGAGAAGCGCTCCGAGCATCAACAAGACGAAACACCGAACCGATCTGTCGATCATATCCGAACTCACGTTTTTACCATTCCCGCTCATCCGTTGGCCAGCTGGCGAGCCTCACTCGTTCGCTCGCTCCCCTGATCAAGTCCTCCGTCGACTGGGGACAGAATGACTTTTGCAACTTCCCTCAGATCTTTTGTCCAATATCTTGGACGATTCCTCAAGTGATTCTTCGAAGCGGACGACTCCCTTCATGGAGCAAGGATCATCCCTAAGTTTGGCAAGTCCGCTCATTCAGCGTCGGCATGGCGCGCCGAGCTTCGTACTCGTCGTTACGCATACGTCAGGTCCGACCTCGCCAGATGCGGACGATGCTGGGCTGCTGGCGGGCCGGCTCTCATGAAGGACTCCTTTCTGGCCAATGGATCGATCGCGTCGGCGCATACATTCTCGTGGCATTCCTGCCGGGAGCCGGCAATCACAATGTCGTTACATCCCTGAATGTGATCTGCCGATGTCCTCAAGTCGGACGCGCCGATAGACGACGGTGATGTCGCCTGTCTGGAAGGGAACAACACCCGATGGACGCTGGGGTATCACGACTCCCATAAGCTGTGGAAGACCCAAGGAACGGGCCATCAGATCGAATCCCACAGGCGTATCGCGCGGCACCGTGAGCTTGAGTCTAAACCCGTTGTCCGGAGGAGCGACATAGCTGAGCGTCCATTGCGATGAGCGTGTTCGGTAGCGGCTGGTGTCGATCGCGCACCCGTCCACTTCGGCAGACAAGACCGGCATATCGATCGCCCGAATTCGGATCGAGTCCGTGCCGGGCGGCGGAAGGATGAGCAACTCAAGGAGACGACCGGCCCGGGTTGGCACCGTGGCAATCAGCTTCAGCTCAGGCGCTCGAATCGCCACGCTCGGCACCGGCGTAGCAACCACATCAGACCGTCGCCCAACGGCATGCGTTAGCCACTCCGGTGGAACTCCCGGCTGTGCCTGCTGTTGAGGGGTCACGGTCCGAGCCGCCGGGCCCAGCACTCCAGCACCCCACGAGCCGGGCCGCGCATGTTCGGCGGGCATGGCGAGCCATGCACCGGATGCGTTTGCGTCGAGAGCGTACGCAAGTAGCGATGGTTCGGGGTCCGCGTCGCTCCGTCGTACTGTCCCCAGGCCGATCGCAAGGAGGAGGAACACCAGCACCAAGGTAGTGATGGACGACGCCCAACGGCGACCCGCCGCAAGCTCTTCGAGCCTGGGCGCCAGCAGCCACGCGGTCAGCGGGACGAATAAGCCTATCGTCGCCGCGCCGGGTCCAGCCACACCGAATATCACGATCGCGACTCTGTAAATCATGGGCACGATGACTGCCGCTGCTACAAGCGTCGCGGCCCAGCTCGTCAGATGCAAGACACGCCCATCGTTTCTCCATACTCCGACGAGCGCCGCCCCTGCGGCGCCGAGCAACGGCCATACAAAGAGGAAGCTCGCTCCTGGTGCCTTCCAGGCAATGATTATCGCCAGTATTTCCCACCCGACCAGTGCGCCGAGTTGGGCGGCGGCAGCACTCACCCATCGACGTGCGAGCGTCCAAGTGGCGAGGGCAGTGGAAAGCGCCAGCATGACGATTGCGAAACCGTAGACGCCACTTGCACCAGGCCATCCGCCTTGCGGCATTGCTGCGTGCATCCGCTCAAGGGCCTTGGAGGCTCCGAATGCCCCCGCAGTCCCCAGCAAACCTGCCATAATGATCCCACCTCCCCCAAAGCTTACACCCCTCACCCACCGAGCCTCAATCCGGCGAAGCCGAATACAACCGATGAGCACGAGCGCGCCAGTCATCATCGCCAGCGGCAACGCGAAGCGCTCCGGATAGACCACGAGGCCGGCAAACGGAAAAGTGAAGAAGATCGCGTCTCCCGTTCGTGGCCGCGGGAGCTGCCCGTTGGCAAGCGTGCGAGTCAAATTCAGAGCCTGAACGCCGTGGTGCTGAACACTCCCTGGGTCTAGGTGGACGATGTCATCCTGGGTCGTATGGTAACGTTTCAGGCCGTCAGCGAAAGCAAAGTTCAGCGCGGGTTGGCCCAGAACAGCAAGCTCTGACAGGTCAGTATCATTCGGTAATGCGCGGTATACCGTCACCGAGAGCGAGTTGGCCGAAACCTCAGGCACCTGGCGCAATACTCGGACAGCATCCAGGTTTCCTGCACCCGTCTCGAACATCAACGACACTCCCCGCGTGCCCCTTCCTTCGAAGTTGAGAATGAACGCGACGTCCCGAGCCCAGGCATGCTCGCGCACAAAGGCTGCCGCCCCTGCAAGACCCGACTCCTCGCCATCGCTGAACAGCACGATGACGTCGTGTGCCAGTGGGGGACCAGCCCGCAATGCGCGCCCAGGGTTTCAAGCAACGCTGCCACACCGGCGGCGTCGTCCCCGGCTGCCGGCCCGGCGCCTACTCCGTCGTAGTGGGCCGCGAGCAAGATTGCAGCCCCGCCCAGGTTTCGTCCCGGCAATCGAGCAAGCACGTTCTGCACCTGAGCTGCGACCGGGTAGCGCGTACCAATGCCAGTCGCGTGCTGAATCTGAGGCTCGAGGCCAGCGGCTGTCAGTTGGGCAACCAAGTATTCCCGGATACGCGCCAAGTCGGCGCTGCCATTTGGGTGGGGCCGCTGTGCGATCATCTGGACGTGCCGCATAGCCCGCTCCGCAGAAAACGCAGTCGGAGGCGCGGTTGCCGGCAACGGCGCAGGAGGGCGGCTGGCAAACTGGACAAGGGCGGCGCAGACAAGGAGCAGCACAACAGCAGTGAGCAACGCTGAACGGAGAGCGTGCATGACGATCAACCTTCAGGCTAAGCGGGAACATGGCTTGCCAGAATCTTCGTGGCAGGCTGTCGAACAATTGGAGCGGCATTCGCTCCCAATTTGTTCTCAAATTGCGATTGGAGCCTCAAATCGAGACAAACCTCAAACAGGGTTAACCGGTTCAGAGGAAAGAAAGGCATGGTGGGCGCGACCGGGATCGAACCGATGACCTCTACCGTGTCAAGGTAGCGCTCGTACCAACTGAGCTACGCGCCCAAAGTTAGCGGAAAGATACTGAAAGCCTGGCTGGCTGTCAACCTTGCAGACCGGGAATCGCAACCTCCGAGGTCCCGCTCCTATTCGGCTGATTCGGGACTTCTTTCCCTCGCATCAGGGTCACTACTTGGCTCCGAATCTGCCACAGATGCACGGTCAAGGGTGTTTGTCGCCCCTATCGACAACATTCCATTTGACAAAGAAACGGGCGTATAGATAATCCCTGTAAGAGAATCAGATGGTCCGTTGTGGGTTCCATGCGCTTTTTTGCAGTACCTAGTTGGAGCACTTCCGATGAAACATCGTGACGCACTCTTGGTTTGGATTGTTTTCTCGGGAAGCCAGAAGGACGTATGGATATGCCCCTGAGTAGTTACAGATGCGATTTGTTTCCGACAGCCGACGTGCTCGCGCCTAGCGAGTGTGGTCGGCTTTTGTTTTTTTGAGGTCAAGTAATTCATCGGAAAGAGAGCGATTGTGCATCACAGGTAGGGTTGTGACGCCGACAAGAAAGCTATGGAAAGCACTCTCCTTCTAAATGCCTCGTTTGAGCCGCTCAAAATCATCAGCTGGCAACGTGCCATCACGCTGCTGTTCGCCGGCAAGGTTGAAGTCATCGAGGAATACTCCAAAGAAGTTCACAGTGTCACCTTTTCGGTGAAGCTTCCCTCAATCCTGCGTTTGCTGAAGTATGTGAAGGTCAAGAAAAGCCGGATGGTCAAGTTCTCGCGTGCCAACATCTATGCGCGCGACAAGTACACCTGCCAGTATTGCAACACCCCCTTCCGCAGCGAGGAATTGACCTTTGACCATGTGATTCCTGTTTCGCACGGCGGAGCTAAGAGTTGGGAAAACATCGTGACCGCTTGCATTGATTGCAACCGTAGCAAGGGCGGCCAGACTCCGGCGGAAGCAGGAATGAAACTGGTTCAGAAACCAGTTGAGCCGAACTGGGTCCCCAGTCTCAGCCTGACTTTGGTTTTCAAGAATGCTCCTGAAAGCTGGCGTGACTATCTATACTGGAATGTGGAACTCGACACCTAGCAGAAGTGAAAGGACCTTCTAGACAGCCAGGATACTTCGGGGTAGGACAGCAGGGAACTCAGCGGATCAAGCGTTTGCTCTTTTGACATCCTTGCCGAGCAGGGCACGATCGATTAACTCTTCCACCTTTTCTTCTGCCAGATTCCACACCGTAGCAACTTCGCTGATCAAGAGATAACGGGCGCGGTCCAGCATTTTCTTTTCCCGAAAAGAAAGAATCCGCGTGTGGCTCAGGCTGTGAAGACTCTTGAAGACGTCGGCAACATCAAAAATGCAGCCTGTGCGCATTTTCTCAGAGTTTTCCTTAAAGCGATTCTTCCAGTCAGCCGCGGACGTCACCTGTGATTTTCGCAAGTGCTCGAACACTTTGTTGACGACTTCTTTCTTGATGAGCTTTCGAAGGCCAACGTCGTCGATGTTTGAGGTCGGGATCATGACCATCATACTGTTGGACACAATCTTTAGCTGATAGAACGATTCTTGTCGTCCCGAAACCTCACGCTGGTTGATTTTCTCGATAACTCCAACGCCGTGGTTAGGGTAGATTACTTTTTCTCCGACGATGAAATTCATGGGGGCCTTATGGTAGGTGAAGTAGATTTCGGGAAGATCAGAATTGGGCTGAACTGATCGTGTGGTTTACTTTTTGATTCTAGGGAATTCACACAGCTGAGTCAACCCAAAACTCCGATGGGAAAAGGATTTCTGGGCTGCCTGTAGAGACGGGCACAATCACCCAGAGAGTTCTTGACAATCTCTTTTCTGTGACGCTAAGTTATCGCTCGAATTACGGTCCAAGTCTTCTCTGATTGCTTTCATAGCACCTCGTCAACCCCGTTACGGTCCTCGTCCGACCTGCCTGAAAGGTGTTCTTAGAACAATGAAAGTTGTTGTGCTCTCGGCCTCCCGCCACAGGAACTGCACCCTGAAGGATGTCGCTGGAGGTTATGGGACTGTTTTCACCATTGGCAACTCATGGTTTGCCAGACTCCTGGAGATTGCCAAGCGCAGGATTGCCAGCATCCCGAGCGTCACTGCAGCTTACTTGCAGTCCATCATGGAAGCTCAGGGCGCAGAGGTTGTCATCAAGCACAACGAACTGGAACCCGCTGATCTGTATTTGATCGCTTCATCGATTACAGATTGTAACTACGAGAAAGAATTGGGACATCAGGCCCGGAAAAAATTCGGCGCCCGGATCGGCTATTTTGGAACCTTTGCCGCGACGGTGCCCGAGTTCTACGGGGACGCCGCCGATTTTATCGTCAAGAGCGAAATCGAGACCATCGCTGCTGACTTGGCAAGTGGAAAGATCCCCTCGGGAGTGGTGGATGCAGGCTTTGTCCCTGACCTGAACCAGCTTCCCTTCCCGAAGTGGGATCAGTTCGCGTTGAGGAGGTATAAGTATTCCATCGTCACAGCGCGCGGCATCACACTCCCGATGCTCTCCAGCCGCGGCTGCCCTTACACCTGCGGTTATTGCCCCTACCTGGTGAATTCAAAGTACCGCGTACGTCAGCCCGAGAATGTTCTGGAGGAGATTGAATACCTGGTCCGTCTCTATGGCGTTCGGGGCATTTCGTTCCGCGATCCCATGTTCACGTTTCATCGGGGCCGGACTATGAAGATCGCGGATCTCATTCTGTCCAAAGGGTTGAATATTCGTTTTGGCATCGAAACCAGAACAGATAAGCTGGACGAAGAACAACTGCGCCTGCTACACAGGGCCGGGCTGCGCTCAATCGAAATCGGCATTGAGTCGGCTAACGAAGAGATGCTATTGGAGAACCTCCGAAAGGCTCCAGGCAAGGAACAACAAGAAGCGATTATCGACCTCTGCCATCGACTGGGCATCCGGGTAATCGCGAATTACATTCTAGGACTCTCCAATGACACGGTGGAGGGAGTCAGGCGGACCATCGCCTATGCAAAGAAACTCAACACTTTCGCCATTCAGTTCACCGTAACGACCCCTTATCCAGGAACTCTCCTTTATGACTCCCTCAAGGAACATATTGTTGAAGAAGACTGGGAGAAGTTCAACGGCTGGACCAATGTCTACACTCACCCAACGATGACTTCAGAAGAGCTGCACCACCTTAGAGAAGAGGCGTACGTTTCCTATCACTTGCGCCCGCGCTATGTCTGGCGTTTCTTGATCTCCACGGTGCTCCGCGGGCTGCCTTTGCCCGATTTTGCGCGTTAGCAGCACTTATGCGAAAAACCAAGATTGTAGCCACTGTCGGCCCCGCTTCACGCTCTGTTGAGAAGCTGGGCGCACTCATGGAAGCCGGCGTCGACGTTTTCCGCTTGAACATGTCGCATGGCGACCAGTCCGGACATCAGCAGGTAATCGATTTGATCCGACAGATCTCGACGGAGCGGTCTCTTTCAACGGCGATTCTCGCTGACCTGCAAGGACCCAAGATTCGACTTGGAACTTTTCGCGGCGGTGAGCCTGTGCAGTTGCAAGCCAATCAACGCTTCGTGCTCACCACCCTTGACGTGGAAGGTACGGGTGAGACGGCGAGCATTTCTTACAAGGCGCTGCCACAGGAGGTCAAACCCGGCGAGCGCATCCTGGTTGACGACGGCTTGATCGAGTTGCGCGTTGAGTCGGTGACACCTGCTGAAGTCGTCACACGCGCGATTTTTGGAGGATTCCTCAAGGATCGCAAGGGCGTGAACTTCCCGGATTCCAAGTTGTCTGTCCCGGCTGTTACTGAGAAGGATCTGTCTGACATCGCCTTCGCAGTCCGCAACGAAGTGGATTACCTAGCGCTATCCTTTGTCCGCGAAGCTGACGACATTGTCAAGGCCCGCGAGATTGTGTTCAGCCTCGATGACAAGCATCGCTCAATTCCAATCATCGCCAAGATTGAGAAGCCGCAGGCGCTTGACGATATCGACAGAATCCTGGCCGTCGCGGACGGTATCATGGTCGCGCGTGGCGATCTCGGCGTTGAGGTAGCCGCCGAGCGAGTACCGTTGATTCAGAAGGACCTGATTGCAGCCGCGATTAGAGTGGCCAAGCCGGTGATTACCGCCACGCAGATGCTTGAGTCCATGACGCACAGCCCGCGCCCGACGCGTGCTGAAGCCTCAGACGTAGCCAATGCAATTCTCGATGGGACTGACGCCGTCATGCTTTCGGCCGAAACTGCCAGCGGACAGTTCCCAGTCGAAGCAGTGCGGACCATGAACCGCATCGCCGAGTGGACCGAGGCATCCTTCAAGTCTTCCCATCTTCATCAACGGCGTGAAACCTACGGCTATCTGCCAACCTTCGCTCATAGCGTCTGCCGGGCAGCCATCAGTGCTGCAGACCAGCTCGAGGCCAAATCAATTGTTGTGTTTACAGAATCGGGTGCGACAGCCAGCATCCTATCCAGTCTTCGACCCAACCCGATGGTGTTTGCTTTCACACCACGCAAGGACGTCTTCCACCGGCTTAGCCTGCTGCGGGGCGTGGTGCCGGTAATGATGGACTACGTTGCAGACTCAGACACGCTCATCCGGGCAGCCGATCAAATCCTCATTCAGCATCAGCTCGCGACTCGCTTGGAAACAGTCATCATCGTTGCTGGCGTGATGAACGTCAGCGGCGCTACCAACATCATGAAGATTCACCGGGTAGACGAAAGCTAGCTTCCTTCCACAGTACCTGCCAAACCCTACCTCGATGAAACCACTCCCGGTTGATGACAAGAGTGGGGGAACTCTCGTCGTCGTCCTCGTTCTCGTCGTCGTACTCGGCTGTTCTTCGAGGATCGGCCGATTTTCAAGTGAGGCGGAATCAAAGAGAGCCAGACTAGGAATTGTCCTTTGTGATCAACACTACGGCAGGGTGCCAGAGCGTCGTACTCGAACTCTGTCGATCGCTGACATCCGTCGCAGCGACCGGTTTTGCGAGTGCGATAAGAAGATTTTCCGAAGACAGAACCCGATGCCACGAGTTCTCTCCGAAGCGTGCCTGACCCTGGACACTTGCGCACGAGAATACCTTTCCTAGCGCTATGGCTGTCTCTGTTTCGGCGTCAACTCGAAGGACGGGATATTCGGTCAAGACACGGTTGAGTGGGACGAGACGGGTGATCAAATCGTCGATGCTCGCCTCGCTAAACTCCGCCAGAGGCATCGATTGCTGCAGAGAGAATTCGCCCGATCCAGTTCTGCGGAGTCCGACCAGATGGGCTCCGCATCCTAAGTTGCTTCCGAGATCGTGGGCTACTGAGCGGACGTAGGTTCCAGCCGAACAGGAGATCGTAAACTCGACTTCATCGGTCTTGGATGCAGACAAGGCGAAGCTCAAGGCGTCGATGCGCACCGGACAGGCGACCAGGGGCACGGGCTTCCCTTGCCGCGCCAGCCGGTAGGCTGGGATACCCTGAAGCTTCTTCGCAGAAAACGACGGCGGCATCTGCAATTGCTCGCCTAACATTCCTGCCGCTTGTTGCGAGAGCTGCTCTTGAGTTACTCGGGGTTCTACTACATTCGAGGCGGGCTCGCCGTCCCGGTCATAGGTGTTGGTTGCGAATCCCAGCCGAATCGTGCCTTCGTAAGTCTTCCGACCACCCTTGAGAAATTCCACCAGCCGCGTCGCTTTGCCCAGCGCCAGGGGCAACACGCCCGTGGCCATTGGGTCCAGCGTTCCGAGGTGTCCCACTTTGCGGAAACCGAGGCGCCGCCGCACAACCTGAACTACATGGTGCGAGGTCATGCTTTCCGCTTTATCGATGACTAGGAAACCGTCGAGTTGCAACAATGTCTGAATGGGAAAACGAAGGTGAGAGGAAAGTTCGCATGGCATGCGCTTTGCCAGCGCAGTTGACCTATTCCGACTCCGATAATTTCTTGGTCTTCACGATTAGTTCTTCAATGCGGGCGCCATACTCAATGGATTCGTCGTAGAAAAAGCTGAGGTCGGGGGTATTCCTCAGGCGCAAACGAGCGCCGATCTCATGCCGGAGGTGTGAAGCGGCACTGTTCAGACCGGCCAACGTCTTGGCGCGCTCTTCGGGACCGCCAAGGATGCTGACGTAGACTCGCCCGTGCTTCAGATCAGGACTCATCTTCACTTCCGTCACCGTTGTCAATCCGATGCGGGGATCGCGCAGCTCCGGCATCAACGCGCTGATCTGCTCGCGGATCAGTTCTCCAACGCGTGTGGGCCTGCGGACCGGGGTTTTCATAGGTATTCGATTTGGTAGCTGCTCAGGCTGCCGGCTATAATCTTCTCAGCCTCTTCAACAACGGTATTGAGGGTTTGCTCGAGAATGAGGTGATCGGAAGAGATGGAGACGATGCCGAGGGTCGAGCGCTGCCACAGGTCCTGATGTCCACACTCGGCAACCGAGATATTGAACTTGCGCAGACGGTCTTTCAGGCTGCGCAAAACAAATCGCTTCTCCTTGAGCGAGTGGGCGTCGGGAATGAAGATTTCCAGCGTGAGGAGGCCGATATGCATCGTCTGAAAAGACGAACAAGAGGCTCACTGCCGATCAGAGCGACTCAGGCGCCATCTTCTCCATAATGTAAGCTTCGATGACATCCCCCACCTTGATGTCATTGAAATTCTCCAAGCCAATGCCGCACTCAAATCCGGCACGAACCTCTGAAGCATCATCCTTGAAGCGCTTCAAAGATGCAATCTTCCCTTCGTACACCACCACGTTGTCTCGGAGGAGGCGAACTTGAGCATTTCTGCTCACCTTGCCATCCGTCACGGAACAGCCAGCCACCATTCCCACCTTCGGGACCTTGAAGGTATCGCGGACTGAAGCAGTGCCTTGGTAGGCTTCCTTGAACTGCTGGTCGAGCATGCCTACCATGGCGCTCTTGATCTCATTCGTGATGTTGTAAATGATCGTGTGCAGACGAATATCCACGCCTTCATGGATCGCCAAGTCCGCAGCTTTTCGTTCCGGGCGAACGTTGAAGCCGATGATGATGGCATTGGAAGCGGAAGCCAGCAGGACATCTGTTTCCGTGATCGCGCCGGTTCCTTTGTGAATAGTCTTCACCTTCACCTTGTCCTTGCCAAGCTTGTTCAATGTTTCAGAAAGCACCTCGACTGACCCCTGCACGTCGGCTTTGAGAATCAGCGGCAGTTCCTTTATGGCTCCAGCCTTCATCTGCTCGTGCAAATGCTCCAGGGTGAGCCTTGAACTCTTGGCCAGCTGGCTTTCGCGCTGCTTCAACTGGCGCAAGCTGCCAATCTGCTTGACCTTTGAAACATCCGTCAGAACCTGGAACAAATCACCAGCGTGTGGAACGGCTTCCAGCCCCAGCACTTCCACTGGCACCGAAGGTCCCACACTCTTCACCTGCACACCACGGTAGTCATACATTGCTCGGACCTTGCCTGTGACCGCGCCGACAATGAAAGAGTCTCCTATGTTGAGTGTTCCATTCTGCACCAACACCGTTGCCACCGGTCCGCGCCCCTTGTCCAGCTTGGCTTCCAGAATAGTGCCCGTGGCAGTGCGCTGTGGGTTTGCCTTGAGCGCCTGAATATCAGCCACCAACAAAATCATTTCGAGCAACAGGTCCAGGTTCGTCTTCAGCTTGGCGGAGACTTCAACAGTGACCGTGTCGCCGCCCCAATCTTCCGCCAGCAAGCCGTTGTCACCCAGCGTCTTTCTGACGCGTTCGACTTGGGCATTGGGTTTATCAATCTTGTTGATCGCCGCAATGATGGGGACCTTCGCCGCGCGGGCGTGTGCAATCGCTTCCAAAGTTTGCGGCATGACGCCGTCGTCAGCTGCCACCACCAGCACGACAATATCCGTCACCTTGGCGCCGCGAGCACGCATCATGGTGAAGGCTTCGTGACCCGGGGTGTCGAGGAAGGTAATCGTGCGCCCGTTCTTCTCAACTTGGTACGCACCGATGTGCTGGGTAATCCCGCCCGCCTCAGTCGAGGTTACGTTAGTCTCACGGATCGCATCGAGCAGCGACGTCTTACCGTGATCGACGTGGCCCATGATCGTAACGACGGGAGACCTCGGATGGACGTTCTCTGTCTTCTCTTCGGCGATGGCTTCGTATTCGGCATCTTCCTCATACGTGATGATGGAAGCTTCGGCGCCAAAATCGTGACTGAGATCAATAGCCAGAGTCTCATCCAGAGCCTGATTCAAGGTCGCGAACATGCCCTTGTCGAGCAGCCGCTTGATGATGTCTTTAGCTTTGATATCCAGCTTCTCAGCCAACTCTTTTACAGAGACGCCTTCGGTCAAGGTAATGGATTTCGTTATCGGAAGAGGCTGGAAAGGCGCGGGTCGGGCGATCGTCGTGATCGGTGCCCTTCCGCCTCTCCGCAGGTCCTGCTTTCCTTCCTGTATTTTCTGAGGCGCACGATAGGGTCCGTGAGGCCTTGCGTTTCCTCCACGATGATCGCGAGCCGCCGCCGGCGCCCCTTCCGCCGTGGGTGGAGCCGATCCCGGTTGACGCGGCCGAAAACCCGAGGGTGGACCACCTGGGCCGCCTGCAGGACGCGAACCCGCTGGCGGACGGAAAGGAGCACCCCCTGGGCGCGGAGGTGCGCCGGGACGTGGAGTGAAGGTGCGAGGCTTGATGCCAATATGCTGGCGAATCGTTTCAGTAGGCGTCGCAGCTCCTCCAGGCAACGGTTTGCGTGGGGCTGCCACAGGTGGTTTTGGAACCGGGGGCACGAGGGGCCCGCCGGGGCGAGGCCGGGGAGGATGCACCAAAGCGGAAGGAGCTACCGGCGGACCTGCTGGCCGAACAACGAGCCGATCGCCAACCTTCGGTGCCGCTGGAGCAAGGATCGCAGGCGTCGGCGGTGCGGAGGTTGGGGGAATCGCCGGTGCTGCCGGGGCCGCGGGCTTGGGCGCTGCCTGAGCTTCAGCCGGTTTTGCCTCGGGCTCCTTTGCCGCCACCTTGGGCTCGGGTTTAGGCGCAACTTCAGCCGCTGGTGCAGGGGGCTTTGGCGCTTCAACCACAGGCGGGGCCTTTGGCTTCGCCTCAGCAATCTCCGGCTTGGGTTCCGCTACGGGTTCGGTCTTCGCCGGCTTTTTCTTGACCTTCTTTCCGGAGAAGTGATCCTTGATGTCTTGAACGCGCTCTCCGTCAACGTAACTGGCGGCCGAGATCCCTTCAATCCCCTCACTCTTGAGGTAGGCAATAATCTCCAGCGCTTCAATTTTGAGGTCTTCTGCTAACTTAAAAATCCGTTTCTTTTCAGCCACGCAGTTCTGCACGCCACAGTCTTTGACCGGGCGTTACTCCTCCTGTTTGCTTGCTTCGTTGTCTATCGCATTTTCAGACTCCATGTTGGAACTTGACTCTGCCTCAGTCGAATCGGCTGCATCTGCCGACTCAACGGAAACCTCATCACTTGCTGCCACCTCTTCAGCGGCTACCAATTCCTCCGCTGCGGCTACTACAGAATCAACAGCAGTCTCTTCGGCCGCTGGTTCTTCAGACTGCCGTGTGTAATATTCCTTTACCGATTCAATGATCTTCTCCGCGCTCTTGGGTCCCACACCCTTGATATTCGTCAAGTCAGCGATGGGTGTATCGGCCAACTGCTCAATGGTCTCCATCCCGCTATCCGTCAACTTCTGCAAGAGGGCAGCGGTCAACCCAGGCAGTTCTGAAAGCGGTGTCCGCGCAGACAACTGGGCCATTTGCTCTTCGATCTCCGCGCGCTTCTCTTCCTCGCTCTTGATGTCGATCTTCCAACCTGTGAGCTTGGCTGCCAGCCGAACGTTCTGACCCTTCTTCCCGATCGCCAGGGACAACTGATCTGTTTCGACAATCACTTCGAGATGTTTCTCAATTGGGTCAATGATATTCGCCCGGCTGATCTTGGCTGGACTGAGTGCGTTCATCGCGAACTGTGAGGGATCCTCGGAGTAAGCGATAATATCGATCTTCTCTCCATGCAGCTCACGGATGATCGCCTGGACGCGCGACCCTTTCATGCCGACACAGGCCCCCACCGGGTCCACATCCCTGTCCTTGGAATAGACGGCAATCTTTGAACGTTCGCCCGTGTCCCGTGCCGCGATTTTGATAACGACGGTGCCGTCATAAACTTCAGGGACTTCCATTTCAAACAGCTTCTTCAGAAGTGCAGGATCGATTCTGGAGATGATAACCTGCGGCCCGCGAGTAGTTTTCTCCACACGCACGATGGCACCGCGAATGCGGTCTCCCGGCGCAAAGTTTTCCAGCCGCGATTGTTCCCGTTTCGGCAGTCGTCCTTCGGCTGTGCCCAAATCCAAAATGAGGTCGCCACCCTCCATGCGCTTCACCAGGCAGGTGATCACTTCGCCAATGCGTCCGGTATACTCCGCGAAAATGCTGTCTCTCTCAGCCTCACGCACCTTCTGCAGGATGACCTGTTTCGCTGTCTGCGCAGCAATGCGTCCCAAAACGTCGGTCGGTTTTTGAATCTTCACTTCCCCGTCGAGCTGGGCCTCAGGATCGATTTTCCTGGCGGCAGGCAGCGAAATTTCACGGGCCGCGTTGGTGACTTCCTCGACAACTTTCTTGATCGCAAACACCTCCACGTGCCCCGATTCTTTGTTGAACGTGGACCTTAGATCTTCGACAGACTTGTAGTACTTTCGCGTCGCCACCAACACTGCGTCTTCGACAGCGCTGACAACAATCGAGGGATCAATACCTTTGTCCCTGCTAAGCTGGTCAATCTGTTGGTACAAGACACTGGTTGTCATTCAAGCCACTCCCCGGGGGTCTTCCCTTTCAAAAATCAACGTCTAGATTGGCTTTGGAAACCACGAGCAAGGGGATACGCGTTGCTTTTCCGTTCTTTTGCACTACCGTGAGTTGCTGCCCGTCAAACTCTGTGAGGACTCCTCGAAAACTCCGTAGGCCTTCAACTGGTTCTTTGGTCTGAAGTTTGATCAAACGACCGCAAGACCGTTCGAAGTCCCTCGCCACACTCAGCTTCCTTGTCAACCCAGGTGAGGACACTTCCAACGTGTAAGCTCCAGGAACCAGACCCTCTACGTCGAGCTCTGTTCCCACCTGCTCGCTCACCCGCTGACAGTCGGTATGCGTAATTCCCGCCGCCTTGTCAATATAGATGCGCAGAATCCGGTGGTTCAAACCGCCCTTGAACTCCACATCCACCAGTTCCAATCCTTCTGCAGCGACGATTTCTTGGATAAGGGCTTTCGTCCGGTCCAGGTCAACCAACGTGAAAATTCCTTAGCGGGAAGACTGGCTGAGAATAAGCATCACAACAACAAAAAAGTGGGCTCGCGCCCACTTAGAAGCGGAATACTATAATTCGCGAAATCAAAATGCAACTAAATTCATGAATCCGTTCAACCTGCGAACTGCCGAAAGTCGATGCGCGGAACGAGAGTTTCAGCCACCGTCCGAAGGGCGGCATGGACGGGTTATTCCGCGAGTCAGCGTTGGGCTGGCTTATGAACTTGACTTTCATTTTCATGTAATCTTTCATTAGGAACTGAACGTAGACGCAATTAGAGATTTAATGCCTGTGGGGCGGAGGTTCCTAGTGCTCGAAGGATTCATGATTACGTTGCGTGAAGGCATGGAAGCATTCCTCATCGTTGGATTGTCAATCGCGTTCCTGCGAAAGAGCGGCCGGCGTGGGTTAGAGTCGGCCGTCCATTGGGGCATCGCAACTGCCGTCGTGGTCTGCGCTGCAGCCGGTATCTTGCTGTATCAGGTCGCGTTCAATCAGGCCTTCTGGGAAGGCATGCTTTCGCTGGTCGCCGCAGTCTTCGTGGGGTCGTTAACCGTCCACATGTGGCGTCACGCGCGGACGATCAAGAAGGATATTGAAAATCGCCTTGAGGTCGCCTCAACCCGCGAGGAGGGACGGGGCGCCTATTGGGCTGTGTTCTTCTTTACGGTGCTGATGATCTCACGCGAGGGAATTGAGACGGCGCTGTTGTTGAGTTCTCTGATGTTCCAGGTGGCGACCCGTCCAATGCTGATCGGAGCTGTTCTCGGTGTGCTGGCGGCTATCGTGATGGCGTTCTTCTGGACTCGCTTTGGTTATCGCGTCAACCTCAGCCGATTCTTTCAAGTCACGGCTATCTTCCTCCTGGTCTTTGTCGTTCAACTGCTCATCTATTCGTTCCACGAGTTCGCCGAAGCTTCTCTGCTTCCCAACAGCGATTATTGGCACGAAGTCAGCGAGCCGTACGGCCCGGATGGCAGGTACGGCAAGTTCATCACCTACTCCCTCGTGTTTCTGCCAGCAAGCTGGTTGCTCTTCTCATCGCTGTTTGACAGGAAGCCCGCTTTGCAAAAACAAGCAGTGGGAAAAGGCGTGTAGAGCGGCTCTCCCCCTTGCGCAGCGATTAAGGAGGAGGTGAAGAGGGGTTTGTGGATCAGCTCCTACCTAGCCATCGGCCCAGGATTCGCCGCCCGGAGGCCTGCTCCGACGTTCTAAGAAACATCACATCTCCTCGAACTTCGAGTACTCCTGCAACACCACAAACGCTTTGTCTTTGAGTTCCAACTTCAGTTCCGCTCGCGCGGGCAGCGCCATACTGCGGCCAAACAAGGCCTGAGGCCGAAAATCAATCTGGTATTCGTAAGACTTGCATCCTTTCGGCAGCTTTGTCTGGTGGGCCGTCAGCCGCACGAGTTGATTTGTCTTGGCATCGATCCAAACCTGCCCACGCTGTCGAACCTTCACGACTTGCCCGAAGAGAGAAAATTTCGTCTCGGTGATTTCGGGCACGGTCTCAAAGGAAAACACCAGGCAGGACCTCCCATCAATCGTTTCTGGTGGCTGTTTTTTGAAGTCGTTGGCCAGCCGGTTCTCAAACGAGAACGCTTCAGTCCAGCGTCCTGTGAATGGCAGTTCGATCAGAGGAAAAGGCTCCCAGCCTTGGGTGCTGCCCTCGGGCACAGCTGGACGCGACTCGGAAAATATCAACTTTTCATTCACTCGACGGTCCGGTTTGCGCGCCACCACGTAGGGATGGCTGAATTCGTGCCGCTGGGCTAGTTTTGTCTTCGAATCAGTTTCGACAATGGACAGTTTTTCCTGACAACGGAAAGATTTAAGCGAAAGGTGGCTTACGGTGATCTGTTCGCTCACTTGCGACAGGGCCACGAGTCCGTCCTCAAAGTTTTCAAACTCGTCCTCATCGCGGTCCTTTGCCAATGCCCACGCGGCACTAGCCAGAACGAGGTTCAGGAAAATCAACAGTGCTTTTTGTGGTTTTGTCATGGCAAGATGATGGGGCATTTCAGGCTGCAGTAGTTGAACGAACCGCAAATAGCTTAAGCGGCTCCTATACCTTAACTGCTTGTCCGTCCTGAAGTCTATTTCTTGTTAGGGCGCCGTATCGGCTACCTCGGAGTTTTCGAAAATGTATCCGCAAGCGTATCTGAATACATTTTGGCAGATGGATTTTCGCCCTACTGTATTTGTGGCGATGCCCTTTGCCGATGACTACAAGCGACGCTTCTCAGAGATTATCGAGCCTGCAATTATTGAGCTCAAGGTCCATGGCAGAACGCTCACGCCTCTTCGAGTTGACTTTTCGAAGAGTGGCTATTCCATTCTGACCGATATTGTTGATGGAATTTGCCATTCACAGCTCTTTTTGGCCGATGTTTCGACTATTGGTCGTGATTCTAAGACGGCGATCCCCTTTCGCAATGGGAACGTGATGTATGAAGTCGGTGTTGCGCTCGCGTGCCGCCATCCTTCCGAAGTGCTGTTGATCAGGGACGACGAGGACCGATTCCTCTTTGACGTAAGCACGATCCCTCATCTCAGACTTGATTTCACGGATGCGGTAAAGGCGCGTGATTGCTTCACGAATACCTTATTATTGACCATCTGAGACAACAGAAGCATGAACTCGATGCCCGAGTTGAACGGGCAATCGCTTGTCTTAGCTCCGAGGAAGCTGCAGAGCTGACGTACATTGCGTCCACCACACTCGACCGACACTGGGGCAAACAACATCGTAAATACCTTGGCCAGCATGAGCTTCAGTTTCGCGCCTCCTAGATAAGCAGATTGTGAGAGTGGTGGGTAGATGCAAGGAGGGAAATCCGGCCTTTGCACTCACGCGATTGGGACAGGTAGTTGCAGAAAAATTCAAAGCAGATTTGCAGCAAGTCTCTGACACGATCAACAAGCAGTTTGAATGAAGACCAACTGCTCAATCCGCAGGTTCTGACTCAACCCGGAGTGGTCGGCCTCACATTCAGCTTCGGTCGCGGAGAGGTACGACGGAAGATGCCTACAGAAGATCTTGGATAAGCTCTTCGGACAACTATGAAATTCTCAGTCGCTTTGGCTCAGCTGGCACCGAAGCTGGGAAATTTTTCTGACAACATTGAGGCACATCTGCGTTGGGTTGAGAAAGCTCGCGCGGCCGGCGCCAATCTGGTCGTCTTTCCCGAACTCTCGTTGACCGGATACATCCTGCAGGATCTGGTGCCCGACATTGCCGTTCCCCTGCCCGATGCCACCCGGCTTCAGCCGCTGCTCGACGCCTGCCGTGGCATTGACTGCGTGTTCGGGTTTGTCGAAGTTTCGAGCAATTTCAACTACTACAACGCCGCGGCCTATGTTTCTGAAGGCAAGATTGTGCACGTCCACCGCAAGCTCTATCTCCCGACTTACGGCATGTTCGACGAGATGCGCTTTTTTGCCATGGGAGAGAATCTGCGCACGTTTCAGACACAATTCGGCGAACTGGGTCTGTTGATCTGCGAAGATCTCTGGCACCCTTCCACGATCTACCTGCACGCGCAGGATGGCGCCAAGGCGGTGATCACGATTTCCTGCAGCCCGGGACGTGGTATTCGTGAGGGTTCGCTGTTTGTAACCTCTCAGGGGTGGGAAAACCTTCTCAAGACCACATCCCAGTTTCACACGGTGTTCAATATCTACGTGAACCGGGTTGGTTTTGAAGATGGCGCTCACTTCCCTGGAGGATCCATGGTAGTTGGCCCGTCGGGAGAGGTGGTCGCCCAGGCGAAGTATTTTGAAGAGGACTTCGTAGTAGCAGCGCTCGATATCGAAGAAGTACGACGGGCGCGGTTATTTACTCCGGTGCTGAGGGATGAACGTTTGGAACTCACGTTGCGAGAACTCTCCCGGATCGCAGCCAAACGGAATTTGCCGCACTGAATTTGCAAAGGGTGGGTAATGCACCGTCGTCCAGCAGAAGCCAGGTTCTCTGAGACTAAGATCACTTCATGAAGATCAACTGCGAACTCACGGCACGCATTCTGGAAGGGTTCATCCGCGATGAACTCTCCAAGGCGGGTTTTGCACACGTGGTGGTGGGTCTTTCTGGCGGCATCGATTCGGCGGTTTCCTGCGTGCTCGCGGCCCGGGCGCTTGGCCCTGAGAATGTGCGCGCGATCCAGATGCCCTACAAAACCAGCAGCCAGGAAAGCCTCACCGATGCGCAGGCGGTTGTGGATCAGTCTCACATCGAAAGTGAAACCATTGACATCACCGGGATTGTTGACGGGTACTTCGGTTCTCAGCCCGAGGCCAGCTCACTCCGCCGTGGCAATGCCATGGCCCGCGCCCGGATGATTGTGCTGTTCGACAAATCGATGGAGCATCGCGCGCTCGTCCTGGGTACTTCAAACAAGACCGAACTGCTGTTGGGTTACGGCACCTTGTACGGCGATATGGCTTCTGCGATCAATCCGATTGGCGACCTCTACAAGACCGATATTTTTCAGCTGGCTGCATACCTTGCGGTTCCAGAATCGATCCTCAAGAAGAAACCCACGGCCGATCTGTGGGCCGGCCAGTCGGATGAGGAGGAGTTGGGCTTCACCTACGCCGCGGTGGATGAACTGCTGCACGAACTCATCGACCGGCGAAGCTTGCCGGAAAAGCTCGTCCAAAAGGGCTTCGACGAAGCCTTCGTGCACAAGATAGTTCGCAAGATTCAGGGTTCGCAGTTCAAACGGCGTGGGCCGGTGATTTGCAAATTGTCGCCACGCAGCGTCACCCACGACTTCCACTACTTGCGCGACTGGGGACTGTAGGCCTTCAACATGCCCGGAACGCTTTATTTGGTCGCCACTCCAATCGGGAACCTGGAGGACATCACTCTCCGGGCACTGCGCGTGCTGCGCGAGGTGGATTTGATCGCGTGCGAGGACACCCGGCACACCGCAAGGCTGCTCGCGCACTACGGCATCCAGAAGCCAACCACGAGCTACCACGATCACAATGAGAACGAAAAGGCGGGGCTGCTTTTGGACAAGCTGGAAAGCGGACTGCGGATTGCCTTGGTGACCGATGCCGGAACGCCCTGTATTTCGGACCCAGGCTACCGCGTAGTCCGGCAGGCGCACGAACGCCGCATTCCAGTAGTCCCTATTCCCGGGCCTTGCTCCTTCATCGCCGCGTTGAGTGCCTCTGGCAGAGCCAGTGACGCTTTCACTTTTCTAGGCTTTCTGCCGGCGCGCAAGAATGCGCGAGCCGCGCTGCTCACTGACCTGAAGGATGAAGAGCGAACGCTGATTTTCTTCGAATCCCCGGAGCGGTTGTTGGAAGCGCTCGAAGACATGGGCCAGATTCTCGGTCCGCGAGCTCTGACCATTGCCCGCGAGATCACAAAGGTTTACGAAGAGCTCTTCTCAGGCACACCCAAGGAAGGTATAGAATACTTCGCGAAGAAACCGGTGAAGGGCGAGATCGTTGTGATCATCGAGCCGGGTGTCCGCGAGTCGGGCTCTTTAGAATCGCTGGACATCGCAGCCGTGCGGCAACGCGTGGTTGGAATGACCGAGGGCCTCGGAATGATGAAGACGGAGGCCGTGAAGCGGCTTTCCCGGGAACTCAACGTCCCTCGACGGGAACTTTACCGGCTATTGGTCGAGAACCAAGACTCAACCGGTGAAGCCGGGGGGCAGGAAGAATGAGATCGCCCGTGTCCGAGCGAGACTCGACCACCCCGGCGTTGCGCGCCACCCCTCCTTGTCAAGGAGGGGAGTCTTTTCGGAGAGTTACGTGATCATTTTCTTAGGAGAAACCGCTTGAAACTCGCAAAACGCTTGAGTCGGCTGGGAACAGAAACCGCTTTTGAGGTGTTGGTGAAGGCCAAGGCCCTGGAAGCCCAGGGAAAAGAAATCATCCACCTGGAAATCGGAGAGCCTGATTTTCCGACTCCTCAAAGCGTAGTTGCTGCAGGCACAAGAGCCCTGGAGAAAGGGCACACCCACTACTGCTCCCCGGCGGGAATTCCCGAACTGCGCGAAGCCGTGGCACGCGACGTTGGCGCCACGCGTGGGATTCCCATTGATAAGGATTGGGTTGTGATCACGCCTGGCGCCAAGCCAATCATGTTCTATCTGATCCTGGCTCTCGTGGAAGAAGGCGACGAGGTTCTCTATCCAAATCCGGGCTTTCCGATCTACGAATCGATGATCAACTTTGCCGGGGGGAAACCGGTTCCACTCCCTCTGTTGGAAAAGTTTGAGTTTCGATTTGATGTGAACGAATTGCGCCAGCGCGTTAACGATCGAACCAAGCTCATCATCATCAATTCCCCGCAGAATCCCACTGGTGGCTTATTGACCAAGAGCGATCTGGAGGCCATCGCTCAGATCGCTGTGGAACGCGATATCACAGTGCTGTCGGATGAGATTTATGCGCGCATCATTTACGACGGCGGCCATAACAGCATCAGTTCCCTACCCGGAATGCTTGACCGGACCGTCATCCTCGATGGCTTCTCCAAGACCTATGCGATGACAGGCTGGCGCCTTGGCTATGGCGTTATGCACCCAGACTTGCAGGCGCACATTTCGCGGCTCGTGACCAACAGCGTTTCCTGCACGGCCCCCTTCACCCAGATTGCCGGTCTGGAAGCGCTCGCAAAAGCTGAAAGCGACGTCTCTGAGATGGTGGCTGAGTTTCGGCGGCGCCGCGATTTCATCTCGAAAGCCTTGGACTCGATTCAAGGCATCCGGTGTCTGTGTCCGCCGGGAGCCTTTTATGTATTTCCAAACATCGAGTCTTTTGGCATGAAGAGCAGCGAGTTCGCCGACTACCTGCTGAGTTCGGCGGGCGTCGCTGTCTTGTCCGGAAGCTCATTTGGCGAGTTTGGAGAAGGTCACATCCGAATCTCCTACGCCAACTCAATGGTCAATCTCGCCAAGGCGGTTCAACGTATCGGGGAGGCTGTCGAACGCTTGAAAAGCAGGTAACACGGTCGACGCCCTGGGCTGGGCTGAACTCTGTGAGTTCGAGGAGATTTTTGTCGTTCACGGTGTGCTTGCGATGAAAGCGCCATCCCCGGTTCTTTCCCAGGCTGGCCGCCATCATTGAGAACGGTGTCGGCAAGGAATGGATTCTTCCCGCCGCTTCGGGTCACACGCGCATATCCTGCGTCGTCCTCAGCACCATCATCCGTCTCGCCTGTATTCACCAAACGCGAGGTTTGATCGAGTCTCGGTCCGTCTGCTGCAGGCCGTATACCCAGACGCTGCTGGTGGATGTCGTGCCGCAAGGCACGGCCTGATAGAAAGCACCGTAGCGACCGCCTTCGGATCCCAGGTGCCAACGAGCGCGCCGCCAGCGCAATCCCGCTGAGGTCGCCACTGCTCACTTCCGCAAACAGAGCACCGCCAGTTCTGGAATCAAGCACACGCGAGAATGTCCTAAACGAAAGTCGATCCTGCACTTGCGGAGATGGCTTGGTCAACCCTCGGTCAATTCTGGACAGTGCCACTTGGAGTTCGGAGGGACAATGAAAGCGGTTGAGCTAAGTGGCCCTTGGCAGCTGGCTCGATGATATACTTTCGCCTCCGATCAACGGATTCGCTGTATCGGGTCTACAACTTGAAGACGCGCGCCCCGTTTCCGCAGGAGGTTTTCGATGAATCGAACATTGGCATATCTGATCTTCAGTGTGCTCTTCCAAGGTGCACTGACGGCCGCCGAGAAGCCGGAGCATCGGGCCTTGGCAGAATACTACGCGCCTGTGGTGTATCAGGAATCAAAATCGGCAATTCTGGACTACATCACACGCTTTGACTATGACGGCGATTGGAATGGCTCGAATAACTGGCGAAATGCTTATCGGTATGAACTGCGGGCTTACGTCTATTACGGCGTGGTGGAATCGACAAACCACGTCTTCATCACCTATGCCTTCTATCACCCACGGGACTTCACCGCACGCCCTTTGGAAGGGATGGCTCCAAAAACCGAGCATGAAAACGACATGGAAGGCTGTATGTTAGTCGTGGAAAAGGACAAGACGCCGTGGGGCAAACCAGTTCTGCTGGAGGCCCTTGCGCATGATCATTTCTACAAGTACGACAATCCCAACTATCGTCGCGTCAAGGTTCAAAAAAAGGGGAAGAGCAAGAGTCCTTCGGCGCTGGATGGATCCATCGTCTTTCTGAAGCAGGTGGACGCCTCCCACCATCAGCAGCCAGCCATCTACATCGAGCCCGAAGGGCATGGTGTGAAGGCCGCTAGCGATCAAGTTCGGGCTGACGATTTCAAACACCCTGGCATCATCTATCGGTTTGCCGGCCGTGGTGCGGAAGTGCCGCGCAACAATAACGATCCCGATGTGAGTTATGACTTGATCTCGATCGAAGACACGCTCTGGGCCCGGCGGGCGGAGATTGGCCCCACCTCGTTGTACTGCTGTGGCAACTCCTACCCTCTGCCAGACGGGAAAACCATCCTGATCGGCAGCGCGTTCAACGGACCCATCGGTGGCTGTGCAGCCAAACCGCCTTGGGGCTGGGACCAGGCGAATGACGGACCGATTGAGAAGGGTGACTTCTTCCGCGATCCTCTAAAGGCGGTTGGAGCTCAACTGCAAATGGAGGGGTGGGGCGGAACTTATGTCTACAACCCCTACCTAGCGGCCGAGACCCGCGTTGCTTCTAAACCTGGCACACTTTGCTCAGAAAGCACGGTCAGCAAGACCGTTGGCCAGGCGGTGACTGCCTCTCTATTGGGCATCGGCAAAACGTTGTTCTCTGGTGGCTTCAACAGCCAGAGCATTGGCGATCGTGCCAAGCAACTCTTTCTGACGAACACGGTCTTGTTGGAATGGTCGAGGGTGGCCGATTTTGAGCGCTGGAACTGGAACAAGACGCTGGCCGAACCGCTGCTGCCAAAACTCTTGACCGAGAATTTGAGGGACCAGATCCAGTTACCGTTTGCCAAAGACTTGGGGTTTGCGAGCCCCGCCTTAAACGTTCCGGCACGCTACTTCGATAGTTTGGTCATGAACTACAAGTGTGCCGTCGAGGGTGCCAAGGGCCGGGTGTTCTGGATGTACGAGGGCATGAAGGAATTCGATGAAGCCCACAGCACCAGTTTTCCATTAAGAAAGTCCGATGGGTGGGCTGCTGACGGCGTGGATCTCTCCAAATCGGAGGGGTGGGACCGGAATGTGAACATTGTTCAATTGAAGCTGGAGATTCTGGGACCGAATCAGGAGACTCTAGCTTCTGTCGATCCGGCCAAAGCCAGCGCACCAGCGCAAGCTTCATCGAACCTTCTCGTGATCAACAGCATCATATTGGATCGGCATGCATTTTCGGACACCTTCGAACGCTAGTCTTTGCGGAGGCGGCACAAAATGAACGAAATCAGAGTTAAGCATACGAGTTGGAGGCCGTCGACGGCAGGCTTTCTGATCTTTCTGTTAGCCGTTCTGCCCGGAGTAATCCTCATTGCGCAGGGCACCCGCATCGAGATGCCCAAAAACAAATATGCAGTAGAAGACGATGTGAAGTTGGGCCGCGAAGCTGCGGCCCAGGCGGAGAAACAGTTTCCGCTACTCCGCGATAAAGAAATTGAGTCATACGTCAACCAGGTCGGCCAGCGCATTGTGTCGGCTATCCCAGCGGAGTTCCGGCAACCTCAGTTTCACTATACCTTCAAGGTAGTCAACGCAGGGGAGATCAATGCGTTTGCGCTTCCTGGTGGCCCGATGTTTGTGAATCGCGGCATGATTGAAGCTGCAAAAACAGAAGGCGAAATGGCTGGAGTAATGGGGCATGAAATCACCCATGTGGTGCTTCGCCATGCCACAGCCCAGGCCACCGAAGCCCAGAAATTTCAAATCGGTTCTATTCTGGGCCAGATCGCAGGTGGCGTCATTGGCGGTGGTCTTGGCGAGATTATCGGTATGGGGAGCCAGATTGGCTTTGGCGCGGGGGCGCTGAAGTACAGCCGGAAGTATGAAAGCCAGGCGGATATCCTGGGCGCCCAACTGATTGCCAAGATCGGGTATGACCCTCGCGACTTGGCAAACATGTTTCGCACCATTCAAGGGCAGGGCGGGCGCGGCGCTCCGGAATGGTTGAGCAGCCACCCCGACCCGGGCAAGCGTTACGAACGCATTGAGCAGGAAGCACGGTTGCTTAAGGTTAATTCTTCAAGCACGCGAGACACAGCCGAGTTTCGGCGCATCCAGCAACGCCTGCGGGCCATGCCGGCTCCTCCCAAAGCTAAGCAACCTGGACAAAGCCAGAGCGAGCCAGCCGGGGAGAACACCTATTCGGGACGCGTCGAGCCACCCTCCTCCAGCTACCGCCAGGTACAAACGAACCGGGCTCAGCTCGCTGTTCCCGACAACTGGCGCGAGTTCCGCGGCGAGACTTCCTTGACCTATGTTCCTGAAGGGGCGTACGGAGACAAAGGGCTCACGCACGGCGTCTTGTTCGGCTCTGAACGGGCTGCCAGCTCCAACTTGCGGCAGGCGACCCAACAGTATTTAGAGAGCCTGCTGCAGGGAAACCCGTACTTGAGGCAGCAAAGCGCTTCCCAAAACGCGCGCATTGGAAATCGATCGGGATTGGCGACGCGTCTCGCAGGAAGATCGCCTGTGACCGGGCGCACCGAGTTGGTAACTGTGCTGACCAGTGCTCTTGGAAATGGAGAATTGTTTTACTTCGCTTCAATTGTTCCTGAAGAGGAGAGCCGGAACTATGACCCCGTTTTTCAAAGAATCCTAAACGGCCTCAGACTTGCACGGTAGCCGGAGCGGGACCGCCAATCTCGACGATATGAAATTCCAAGTTGAGAATCGGCCATCGTCCAGTTGCCGGTTTGCGTTGCCGGTCTTGCTGCTCTCGTTCTCACCTGTTCTTCTCGCGGGGGCCGCAGACAACCTGCGGTCGCCTTCTGAAGTCATCCCACCGGGAGAAACCCTCGTATTCGAAATTCGATGGGATCCGCCTACCTGGATGTTTTTCCTGCCAGCCATCAGTGCCGGGGAACTTACCATTCAGTTCCAGCACGACGCTCGGTTTGAAGGCCAGTCGGTCCATCGAATCGTGGCTCGCGCCGTCTCCTCCGGTTTCTTTCCGAAATTGACTGGAGTTTCTGTCGATGACTCCTTCGAGTCTTTCGTCGATGGCACTCGCTTTTGCTCACGCAGGATGACCAAACGACTGCGTGAGGGGAAAAGGCTTCGCGATATTGTCCTGACGTTTGACGGTGAGCGCGGCACCGGGCACTATCTTGCCCATGACGCTTCCAAAACACCTCCTGCGCAACTGAAGAACGAAGGGGTGAAGAACCTCCCGCCCTGCGTGCAGGACATTCTTTCCGGGATCTATCTAACCCGTTTACATGAGATGCGCTCAGGAGAGAAGTTCCCGCTTGTGGTTAGTGATGATGGCACCGTCAAGCAGGTTGAAGTACGAGTCAAGGAAAAAGAAACGGTGAATGCGGTTGCTGGGCAGTTCACTGCCTGGAAAGTGGAAACTGTTTCAGTGTTTGGTGGGCTGTTTAAGGGCGGTGGGGCGTTTCTGGTTTGGTTTTCCGACGATGCACATCACGCGCCGGTGAAGTTCGAGGCAAAGGTCAAGGTGGGCCGGGTCTTTGGAACCTTGAAACAGATCAAGAAATGAAATCTCAGGGTCTATTGACTTCGTTCCGTCGTCGAACGCTATGAAAGGCACGAGGATGATGATAGAGGTCAGTCCTTGATGCCGCTGCGATAAGTGTCATAGACCTTCTGAATCTCGGCAGCCTCAGGGACGCCGCGATGAATCCAGATGCGATAACTCAACGAAATGCTTTTGCCGGCTGGAAGGGATTGCGGCGTGATTCCCGGCCAGCCCACTGCGAGCAATCCGTAATCGCGGGTCATCCACGTGGGGGGATAGCTCGGATGTTCCGGACTGACGAAAACTGCAGCACCACTCAGTGTCTCGTCGCCCTTGAGATTCCCTGACAGATCAGCCCACGGTAGCGGCGCAACCAGCAAATCTTCCTTCGATCGGCCCGAGGGGACCGTGATGATGGTCTTCGTGCGTGGCCCAAATCTCAAAGTCAATCCGCCGTAGCTCTTGCCTTCAGCCCCCCAAAGGCAGATGGGCCTCCCTTCCGGTGTCAAAGTCAGTTCCAAATCAATGAAGCGGCCGGCAGAAGAAGCCGGATGGACCCGCGTCCAAACTTTCTCCCGTAGCACGCGCTTGTCGCCGACGAACCATCCGTTCTCGATGCCCAGCACTGCGCCCTTTGCCGTGGTTTCCCGTGCAAGCCAGCGCTGGAATTCGTGTCGAATATCCCGCAGGCTCCAAAGATCCACTTCCCGATCGTCGATCCTGATATGTGGCCAAGCCCAATGCAGGCCTCGATGGTTCACATGATCCTTTGGAAAGTCATCCGTCAAAACCTCGCCGTCCAGCCCATAGACAGGATGAAAGTAGGATGAGCGCCCTTTGGCGTTGGGAGCGCTCGTACTCGTCATAACGCCGTGGTTGTAAACAAGAATGGGCTGCTGGCCCTCCCAGAGCTTGAGCGACTTGTCGCTCACGGCCTCGAACGTAAATCCCTTCCTGCCGGTTGAATCTGCCGGCGCGAGTTGCTTGTTGCCGGCGCCGAAGAACTCCTTGTTCAACAGCAGCCCGGCCAGTAGCAACGCGACAGGACTGTGCTTTCGAAGACCAACTCCGCCGAATAGGTTCCATCTCGCCATACGGATCTCCTTGCCGTTTTTGTTGGCGTGAGAATATCTTCTCCGGCATCCCTTGTCTTCCTTTAACTTCGAGGCGCCCATTCACGGGGGCATCGGCCGTGTTGCCAACGTGCTGTGAGCACCCAATTTTGTGTGGTGGGATTTGATTGCGTCAGTGACGGCACAAAAACTATACTGACACCATAGTTCATTCCGTTTAGAATTGTTGCCCACCGCGAGACCGAGTGGGCCGCGCTCCAAGGTTCAGTCCAAAGAGACTCTCCGGTACCTGTGTCACCTTTGTGGTCTAAGTGCTTTTCAAGGTGAAGCTTTTCAGCTTTTCAAAAGAAAGGAAGGAGTGTCATGACGATCACGCGTAAGGCTTCGTTTCTGGGAATGATTCTCAGTTTCTTGGTGCTGGTTCCGTTGGCGTGGCCCCAGGGGAATTTGGGCGGGTTGACCGGCAATCTCACCGATGAATCGGGCGCCATCGTGCCTGAAGCGTCGATCACGCTGCGCAGCCAGGACAACAACAACCTCTACAGAGCCGCCATGACCGGCGAAGGAGCCTATGCGTTTCGGGCCATCCCGCCAGGCACCTATCGGCTCGAAGCAGAACGCGCTGGCTTCAAGAAGTATGTGCTGGAGCGAATCGTGATCCTCACGGCGACCACGAGCCAGTTGGATATCAGCATGAAGGTTGGCGAAGTCTCCGAATCGATCACGGTATCAGAGAGCCCCATCGCGTTACAGACCACGTCACCGGAAGTCAGCACCGTGATGCAGCGCAAGACGCTGCTGGACCTGCCGATCGCCGTGGGGCGAGGCGGTGCGACGACCGCTGCTTCAGGGCGGCGCCAGCCTGAGAACTTTATCTTTCTGACTCCAGGCGTGACCGGAATCCCGTGGTCAAAGAACGTCAACGGCAGCCCGGATTTCAGTCAGGACCTTCTCTATGAAGGCATTTCCGCCCAGTTGGCCGTCACCCCGGGGTTTCTCGCGCAAACTTCACCGCCGTACGAGGCAGTGGAAGAGTTCAAAGTCCAAAACAGCCTGTTCCCGGCCGAATACGGCCGCGGCTTTGGCGTGGTGAACTTCACGTTGAAATCGGGCACGAACCAGTTTCACGGAACCGTGTTCGAGTTTCTCCGCAATGATGTTTTCGACGCCCGGCCATTTTTTGCGCGCACGCGTCCGCGTGTTCGGTATAACGAGTACGGTTTCGCAGTGGGAGGCCCGGTTCGCCTTCCGAAGTATGATGGCCGGGACAAGACGTTCTTCAACTTCAACTACACGGGTCTGAAAAATCGTCCTCCTCGCCCAGGAACGCTGATCAGCGTTCCGACCGCCGCCTTCCGTCGCGGCGATTTTTCGGGCTTCACCGACGCTGCCGGCAGGGTGATTCCGATCTTCGATCCACTGACAACCCAGGCAGACGGCACACGGACTCAGTTCCCCGGCAATATTATCCCGGAAAACCGCATTAGCGCCGTCACAAAGAATGCTCTGGCTTTGCTTCCCCAACCCGACCTGCCCGGCTATTTCAACAACTATACGAACCGCCAGGCCAACCCGATTGACGACGTGGCTTGGTCTCTGAAGGTCGATCAAATATTGACAAACCGGCAGCGCGCTAGTTTTTCCATGTGGAAGGCCGATACCGAAACCATTTCGACGAATCCACTGGGCGATGCAGAAACACCTTTCGGCCGGTGGGGCATCAATCCGGTGCACGGCATCAATTATCGCGCGAACTATGATTACACCATCCGCCCGAACCTGCTTCACCACTTCGCCTTCGGTTACACGCGCAGCAATCCGACTCGGCAGCTCGACCCGCGCATTGGAAACGACCTCATCAAGCTTCCAGGTGTTCCCGCCGGTTCTCCCGGGTTCCCCACCTTCAACGTTAACAATAACTATGGGAACCTCAACATGGGTAACTCAGATCAACAGCCCAACGATCCTTCGCTCAACAAGAACTTCAGTTTCGTGGACAACCTCTCCTGGATTCGTGGACGCCACCAACTAAAGTTCGGAATCGACTTCCGGTTTTTCCAATACGACAACCTGCCTGGGACTACTGATGGCGGAATCAGTGGCCTTTACAATTTCCTCCCTCGCGGCACGGCAAACCTGACGGCAGCAGATTTTGCCAGCCAGGGAAACGGCTGGGCCAGCTTTCTGTTGGGCCAGGTGGACAATGGCTCACGGCTGATTCCGCCTCCCCTGCGCCAGATGCGGAACGAGTTCTATAGCTACTACGTCGAAGATGTCTTGAAGGTCACCAGCAAACTGACCATGACTCTCGGCTTGCGTCATGAACTTCCGACGGTGGTTCAGGAGTTAGGCGGGCGCCAATCGGTCCTCAACGTCACGACGCCAAATCCTGGCGCCGCTGGCCGGCAAGGAGCCCTGGTCTTTCTGAAAGATGGCGACCGGTTGGTCGAGAACTACTCGCGAGCCTACTCACCGAGATTTGGCCTGGCCTATTCCTTGAACGAGAAGACAGTCATCCGCACCGGCTTTGGCATCTTCTTCTCACCAACGAATGCCACAAGCATTGGCCGTTTTTCAGGGCTCTTCGCCAGTGGATTCTCGTTCCGGCAGGACTTTCCTCAAACCACTTCCGGACGCTTACCAGCGTTAATCCTGGATACGGGGATTCCCGCCTTCACTGGAACCCTGCCAAATACGAATCCGGCTTTGAACAACGGCGGATCAGTTGATTACATCAACGCAGCAAGCGGCAAGCCCGGCTATGCAAGCAGTTGGACGTTCAACATTCAGCGCGAGCTGCCAGCCCAGTTTCTGTTGGACCTGGGATACGTGGGACAAAAAGGAACTGCGCTTCCCGCAGGATTGCAGAATCTGAACCAGGTGGACTCGCAGTATCTGCAACTTGGAAACGTGCTCAATGCCGACATCACTTCAGCCGCCGCTCAGGCCGCCGGCATCCAGGCTCCTTATGCGGGGTTTCGAGGATCCGTCGCACAGGCGTTGCGCCCATTTCCACAGTACACAGCCATCCGCAATCTGTTCCAACCTATCGGCTGGAGCAAGTATCATTCGATGCAGCTTCGGCTTCAAAAGCGCTACGCCAATGGTTCGACGCTCTTAACCGCGTATACGCTTTCGAAAAACATCGTGAGCGGTGGCGGCTTCACGGGTTTGGGCGACGATGCTGCCGGAGGACTCCCGCTGGATGTGCGGGATTACAATCGTGAGACCCGGTTGGCGGGCTTCGATCGAACGCATAACCTGATCCTGTCTTGGACCTATGAGCTCCCCTTCGGCAAAGGAAAGCGATTCGTGAGCGGTGCGACAGGGGTGCTGAATAATCTCGTGGGCGGGTGGCAAATCACGGGCATTCAGAGCTACCAGTCAGGTGCGCCCATTGGCGTAGGAGGCGGCACTAACATTCCCCTGTTCGGGGGCGGCAACCGCCCAAATCGCGTGTCTGGCGCCAGTGGGCGGACGTCTATTTCAATAGGCGAGTTCGATCCAGCTCTTCACCGGTATCTTGACATCAATGCCTTCAGTCAGCCGGCTGCTTTTGCCTTCGGCAATGCGGCACCTAACTACGCAGACATACGTACGTTTACTTTCTTGAACGAAGACTTCAGCATCCTGAAAGACGTCAAGATTCGGGAAGGCCACCTGTTCCAATTTCGGGCCGAGTTTTTCAATCTCTTCAACCGCGTGGTATTTGGCGGTATCGGCGCAAACATCAATGCGCCTGCCACATTCGGCACCGTCAGCGGACAAGAGAATGTGCCCCGCAATATTCAGTTTGGTTTAAAGTATATCTTCTGAGGCAGACTCCCAGAATCTGGCACTGGCGGTTTGTCACTATGGAGTGCAACTGGCTTCGAGTCGGTTCGTTCGGTGCCGGGACCCACGTGGAGCATTGCTCGCAACGTCTTCCCGAGAGGGAGTCCTGAAAGCTCCTTCGGGGTGCTAGCTTTCAGCCTCCAGGGTCAGCCTCGAAAGGCTGACTTACCCGTAGGTCAGCCTGATATCTGCTTGATCTGAGTCGAGAGTAGTAACAAAAGTAGAAACCCCTGGGAGGGAGTTCTGAGGATTCCCTCCCCTCCTGTTAACTCGTGTGCAACTTCGGAAAGCTGCGAATGGAAGATCGACAACACCGAGGCCTGGGATTCCACGGTTTCGATCCTACAAGTCTGATCGCCGCGCATCGTCACTTCTTCACGCGGTCCTGCCCCTTCTCATTGCGACACCAACTCTGGCGGAGACTCGTGCCCAAGAAGTTCTGGCTCTTGAAAACACGGTTGTTTCAGAGCGGGGAGAAATCTCCACTCCACAGCATCAGGTCTGCAGCAGTTTCGGTGTGAAACCGCAAGCTTCCAGTGGCCTACTCTGCCTCAGCATTGAACGCCTGGCCGCCGCTGGACGATGGAATGAAGCCCGCCCTTCTGCCGAGCGACTGTCGCAGGAGCTCTTGTCCAAAGGCGTCGGCCCCTACTGGCTGGGTTTGATCGAGCTGCAGGCGGGGAACGCCATTTCGGCGTTCCGCCAGTTGGACAAGGCACTGGAACGAAATCCATCCGTCCTGTGGGTTCACCTGAATCTAGGTCTCTGCTACGCGATTCTGCGCCAGTACACTCTTTTTGAGCGCGAGATGCAGTGGATCATCGAGCGTTATCCAGATCAGCCCCTGGCTTACTACTACCTGGGCCGCCACCTTTCAAAAAACAAGGAAGATATCGATCATGGCCTGGTTCTACTGCGAAAAGCTGTAAGCCTCAATCCGTCTGATTTCAGGGCGAGATACCATCTCGGTTACCTGTTCGAGTTGAAGAATCACTACCAAGAGGCCAAAGCCGAATACGAGAAAGCTGTGGATGGAGTGGCAGCCTCGGGAAGTTCATACAGCTGGCCGCTGCAGGGGCTGGCCCGTCTTTATCTGCAGCAGGCCAACCTTGGAGAAGCGCTGACTTATGCCCAAAGGGCCGTGAAAGCTGAACCAAAGCTCACTGACAGTCAACTCCTGCTCTCCAAAATCTACTTGCAGAGTGGAGAACTCGGGCAGGCGATTACTTCATTAGAGCGTGCTGTGGCTCTGGATCCGACTGATCCCTCGCCTCATTACCTGCTGTCGAGGGTCTATTCAAGGATGAAACGGCCGGCTGATGCGGCGCGTGTACTCTCAAGGTATTCCGAGCTGAAAGCTGCCTATGGAGACTAAAGGGCTTGCCGTCAAGTCCGCTGTTCTGTTTGCGCTATTGTCACCATCGCCCGTAGCACCGGCTCAGCTAGAGTCTTACGTGATTGAACCAAAGCCGCCTCAAGCGCAATCTCGGGAAGAGCTCAGAGCGTATCTGGATGTCACGCAAGCAGCCGAGCCGCAAAGAACCATTGAGCTGGGAGCTCGTTTCGTACAGAACTTCCCTCGCTCTGAGTTTCTGGCACAGGTCTATCGACGTCAAATGCACGCCCACCGCAATCTCGGTGATGCTGAGAGAACCATCCAGGCGGGTGAAAAGGCGCGCTCTTCAAATCCTTTCGACGTGGACACTCTGTTGACGCTCGCCAGTGTTCTCCCTGGTCAGAGCGGTGAAACCAGAGGAGCCGATACTGTTCTGGACCGGGCAGAAGACTATGCACTGCGCGCTCTTCAGGAATTAGCGACTCTAAAAGCCTCGCGATCCGTTCGATTGGCAAACTGGCTGGCGTTTCTGCGGCGTCAAAGGGCCTCGGCTCACGAATCACTGGGTGTGGTAGCCTTCCAGAGGGGAGAGTATCGCAAGAGTGTCCAGGAGTTTGAACTTTCCACCCAGGACAATCTGGATGCTGAAGGATCACAGCTTTTCAGATTGGGTGTTGCATACCAATATGTGGGTGAAAACGAGAAGGCCATCTCGGCTCTGGAACGCGCTGTGGAACTTGGCCCGGACGTGGTCAGCGCAAAGGCGCAAGCGCAATTGCAGCAGCTCCGGAAACCCGTCCCCTGATCAATCGCACACAATCCTGAGATTGGAGATCTTGCCGTTGAACCTCTTGCTGCTGACGTAAGCGGTTTCGCTTGCCGAACACAATTCCTAACTCAAGGAGGCACTTATGTGCCAGGGAATGGCCAAACCTCATTTTCATTCTCGACGAAGCTTTTTGCGCAAAGTGGCTGTTGGCAGTTCGCTGGTCTGCACGTTTGGTCAAGACTGGCAGTCTCTTCTGGGAATGGCGCGGCCTCAGCAGGGTCCGTTCGACCTGGTTGTCAAAGGAGGCAGAGTCGTGGACCCATCACAGCGACTGTCGGCCCCTCGCGACATCGGAATTCGGAATGGCAAAGTAGCCGCCCTCGAAGAGAACCTTTCCGCAACGCAGGCGAGCCAGGTGCTGGACGCACGAGGCAAGATCGTCACTCCCGGACTCATCGACGTCCACGTTCACGTGTACGATGGCGTGGCACCGCTCGGAATCCCGGCGGATCCCAACTGCATCGCCAAGGGAGTCACCACTGTAGTTGACGCTGGTTCTGCCGGCGCCCACACCTTTCCGGGCTTCCGTCGTCACGTGGTCAACGTTGTTGACACGCGAGTCTTCGCGCTGCTGAACATCTCTGTCGTGGGCCAATCGACGCTCTCGCAGGACAACCCCTATGGTGAACTGCTAAACCTGGGCTATGCGAATCCAAAGTTGGCTATTCGCACCATCGAGCAGAACCGTGACGTGATTCTAGGAGTGAAGGTGCGCCTTTCCCGGCCCATTGCCGGAGAAAACGACCTGCTAGCGTTGAAACTCGCGAAGGAAGCAGCTTCAGCCGTCGGCCTGCCGCTCATGGTTCATATCGGCGACACCCATACACCGCTTCCGACCATTCTTTCAGAGATGACCAAGGGCGACGTTGTGACGCACAGCTTCCGAGGAGGCAACGGAGGTATTCTGGACGACCGCGGTGTTGTGCTTAAGGAGGTTCGAGGCGCAATGTCCCGAGGCGTTCATCTGGATATCGGACATGGCGCAGGCAGTTTTGCCTTCGATACGGCCGAGAAAGCCCTCAAGCAGGGCGTCGCACCCGGAACGATTTCCAGCGACGTGCATCAATTCAACGTGAATGGCCCGGTGTTTGACTTGGCAACAACTCTGTCGAAATTCCTTCACTTAGGGCTTTCGCTTGAGGAAGTAATTCAGCGAGCTTCGACCAATCCCGCAAACCTCTTTGGATTCCCCAAAGGTTTGGGAACCTTGAAGGTAGGCTCGGAAGCCGATGTGGCCCTGTTTTCGCTCGCGGAAGGTGACTTTCAGTTTGAGGATTCGGTGAAGCAGATTCGGCTTGGGCACCGCAAGCTGGTCCCGGTCGCTACGGTAAAGGCTGGAAGAATCTACGGTTCGTCAGTGCAGCCGGTAGTCCGCGCAGACTAAATCGTTCAATGACGGGAAGGGCGAGACTTCACCCGAGCTGTTCCGGGTCGTGAGCTGGCGGCAAGAAGGTTTGGCTCACCCTCCAAAGACAACCTGTTATGCGAAGGAAATGCCTGACCATCTGTTTGGGAATCATGCATGCCGCGTCGCTGCTCCTGGCCGGCGAGGCGATGCGCCAGCACTCTATCCTGGTAGCGCAGTATCAGGGCCCTGGGGGCAATCGGATCATTGAAGTGTCACACAAGGGAAAGCTCACTTGGGAGCATACCCCTCCTAGCCTCTGCGTGATGTTTCAAATCTTGCCGAAGCATCGCCTGCTCTATGCCTACGGCGGAAAACCCACGGGCGTCCGAGAAATCGATCGCAAAACACAGAAGGTTGTATGGGACTATGTCAGCCACTCACCACAGGTGTTGGCCTGTGAGCGATTGTCCAACGGAAGCACTCTGCTTGCAGAGCAAGGGCCTAGTCGTGTTGTCGAGGTCAATCCCAAACAGCAAGTGGTTTCCTCCGTGGCTGTACCTAATGCCGAGCAAGCATTCCATCGGCAGCTTCGTCTGATTCACCGGCTGAGGAGCGGCAACCTCCTGGCAGCCATCGAAGCCGAGGGTGCTGCGCGGGAAGTTGATCCCAATGGAAAGGTCGTGTGGGAAATCAAGGGGCTCTCTGATGTCTATGAGGCGCTGCGCCTTGCGAATGGCAATACGCTGGTGGCATGTGGAACGCAAAAGCGTGTCATTGAGGTAACCCCTGGGGGCGCGACGGTGTGGGAACTCACGGCGCAGGACGTACCGGAGCTGAATCTGACCTGGATCACCAGTCTGCAGCAGTTGCGCAACGGCAACTTCGTCATGGGCAACTTCCTGCGAGGCCAAGAAGGAAAAGGATCTCACGCCTTCGAGATCAATCGAGCCAAGAAAGTTCTTTGGAGTTTTGCGGATCATGCGATGGTGAGGACTGCGACCATGGTCCGAGTGCTGGATGAGTATTGATGGTACTGTCACCCTTCCAACAACAGGCCATCCTCAGATCTCAGACGGACGAGGACATCAACCGATGGCGAAGAAAGGTGGAGAAATGACGACTGATGGAAAACGCCGGCTGACAGCAATTGATCGGAGAAGATTTCTCACAGCGACGAGCTTGGCGGCGGCTGGTCTGACGGCGGCGTGCAGCCAGGAGAAGCCGAGCGTCGAAAAGGAACTGCCGAGCGACCTGGGTGCCAAACTGAGCGCCTATGGCGAGAGATCGAAATTTGACACAGCGAAGCGTCTCGTCCCCGAGCTGAAGAGACCGGAAATTGGCTCGTCAACGACGCCTCTGGCGGAGACCGAAGGCATCATCACGCCGGCGCCGTTACATTTCGAGCGGCATCATGCGGGTGTGCCGCAGATCGATCCTGCCACGCACACGCTCCTGATTCACGGCTTGGTCGACCGGCCCACGGTCTATACGATCGACGAATTGAAACGGCTCCCTTCGGAGTCGCACATCTATTTCCTCGAATGTTCCGGAAACTCCGGCCGCGAGTGGAAAACACCGGGTGCCGGAGATGCACAGAAAGGTTTTGGCCTGGCCAGTTGCAGCGAATGGACAGGAGTACCAGTGCGACTACTTTTGGAGGAAGCCGGTCTGGAAAAGGGTGCCGAGTGGATGCTCGCCGAGGGCGCGGATGCATGCAAGCTGTTCCGGAGCCTTCCACTGGCCAAGGTCCTGAAGGATGGACTGGTGGCTTATGCCCAGAACGGTGAAGCCATCCGCCCGAGTCAGGGGTATCCCGTACGGCTGATTGTGCCTGGCTATGAAGGAAACACCAATGTCAAGTGGTTGAGACAATTGAAGGTCGTCGATCAACCCTACATGGCAAAGGATGAGACTTCGAAGTACACGGATCTGATGCCCGATGGGAAAGCCCGGCTTTTCACTTTTGAGATGGACGCCAAGAGTGTCATTACCCATCCAAGCGGCGGCCGAAAACTCTCCGGGCCTGGGTTCCATGAGATCCGCGGGCTGGCCTGGACCGGACGAGGCCGGATTGAAAAGGTGGATGTCAGTACTGACGGTGGAATCACTTGGAAGGCAGCACAACTCCAGGAGCCGCGACTGGCTATGGCGTTCACGAGGTTTCGTATGGCTTGGGAATGGGATGGTAGCGAGGTACAGATCACCAGCCGAGCGACGGATGAAACCGGCTATGTACAGCCTTCGCGCGAGGAGTTGACCGAGGTCAGGGGATTAAACTCCAACTATCACTATAACGGCACCAAGATCTGGCGAATTGGGACTGATGGGGAGGTGCACAGTGTTTAGATCAGCCCTGCTGGTCGTGCTGGCAGCGAGTTTGGCGATGGCACAATCGCCGAAGTACAAGGTTGGAAGGTCTGCCACCCAGGGTGACATTGCCCAGCGCGATCATTTTGTCTCGCCAAACGGAAAGGGTTTGCCGGCCGGAAAAGGAAGCGCTGTGGAAGGGAAATCCGTGTACGAACGCCGGTGTGCGACATGTCATGGGGCGGAGGGCCAAGGAAAAGAGGAAGCGCCGCTGGTAGGTGGGAAAAGCACGCTGACAACGCCAAAGCCGCTGAAAACCGTTGGCAGCTATTGGCCATACTCGACGACCCTGTTCGACTACATCAACCGTGCCATGCCATTCGATAATCCAGGGTTGCTAACCTATGACCAGGTTTACGCCGTCTCAGCCTTGATCTTGCACTGGAACGGAATCATTGGAGAACACGACGTGATGGACGCCTCAACCTTGGCCAGGGTCAAGATGCCCAATAGAGATGGGTTTGTCTCTGATACGCGGCCCGACACCGGTAAGCAAAAGAAGAAGCCAAAGCCCTGAGGAGAACCATCGATGGAGGACGGGTCGTACCCCAGGAGTTTTGCTTTGTGCAGGCTAACCCCCCGCTCCTGACTGAAGCCAGGAGCGAAGGGTGTCAAAATTTCTACCTCGATTGCCGGCCTGAACTAACGTCGGTTATCTGTGTGCTGATCGTAGACCACGCCTGCGACACCGCCGGCAATGGCTCCGATGGCAGCGCCTTTCGTCCCTCCAAGAAGTCCTCCGACGGCCGCGCCTGCCCCAGTGCTGCCTGCGATGATCAGGGCAGATTCGCCGGCGCTACGCTCATCGTATCCGCGATAACGGCGATCGTTCCAGTTCCGATCATAGCTCTGGTAGCGGTTGTAGTTCCGGACCTGAGCAGGTCGGTATTGCTGATAGTAACGTTGCGGCCGGTAGTCGCGTGCGCGCTGATACCGGTAACTATCCTGCTGGTAATAGTTATTCCGCTGATAGAACCTCTGATCTCGTCTTGAGTCGTTTCGGCAGCTCGAACCGGCCGAAAACCGGGACTTCCGGTTCCAGTCGTCCCTCCTCTTGTCAGCCAGAGCCGTGGTTGAACTATTCAACACCATCCACCCGAATAGTAGAGTGCTCACCACGACCGCGCCCTTCCGCTTCAACAACATAGTGTGTGCAAGCATAGTGGTGCATGCCTCCTTTTGTGACTTTTCTAGCTGAGAACACGCCTACAGTTGAAAGGTTGCTTGGTCAGTCAGAAAAGATTTGTTCCAAAAGAGGCTGCCGACGAATTCGCTGAGCGTCGGACGCCCGCTTTAGAGAAATGCGCCAAGTTTCTACTCCAGCTGACCACTACGGAATGGAACCACAGCCCTCGAAGCAGTGACCTTGACCCTTCAGATTCCTCAGGCTATCCTGCAAGTCCAATGGAGGAAGTGATGAAATGGTTCTTGAGGATGGGCGCTTTTGGACTCGTTTGTTCCCTGAGCTGTCAGCAAGCGATTGGAAGCGAGAAGGTTGTGACGTCAAAAAAACCGGAGGTTCATAAAGTGCTCTCGATGGAATGGGCCGGCCCGTATGGAGGCGTTCCCCCTTTCGACCAGGTGAACGTTTCTGGCTTCAAACCTGCGCTCGAAGGGGAAATGACGAACAGTCTCGCCAGAATCGACAAGATTGCTGCGAACCCAGTGCCTCCTTCGTTCGAAAACACGATCGCTGCGATGGAATTGGCGGACGAGCCATTGGAGCGAGTCAATGCGATCTACGGAGTTTGGGCTTCGACGATGGCGTCCGACGAATTTCGGTCGGTGCAAGCGGAAATGGAACCAAAGTTGGCTGCATTCTACGACAAGATTACTCAGAATGCGGCTCTCTTCAAACGGATTGAAACGATATACGAATCGAAGGAAAAGGCTCTCAATGCGGAGCAGCGACGCCTCGTGTGGGACTACTACACCAGTTTCGTCCGTGCAGGAGCGAAATTGTCGGCTGAACAGAAGAAGCGGGTCGCGGAAATCAATCAGCGCCTTGCCACTTTGTACACCAAGTTCAGCAACAATCTTCTACACGACGAAGAAAGTTACGTTCATTACCTGACCAAAGATCAACTGGGCGGGTTGCCACAATCCTATATCGGAGCAGCCGCCGCTGCTGCCAAGCAGCTGGGGCAGGACGGTAAGTTTGCAGTCCTGAATACGCGTTCGTCGATGGACCCTTTCCTGACCTATTCCACCGAACGTTCCCTTCGCGAGAAAGTGTGGCGGACCTACTATGGCCGCGGTGATAACGGCGATGCGTACGATAACAACGCCATCATCACTGAGATTCTCAAGCTTCGAGCTGAGCGCACGCAGCTCCAAGGCTACAAGACGTTCGCCGAGCGGGCGTTGGAGAAGCAGGTTGCCAAGACCCCCGCTGCGGCCCTGGATTTGATGATGAAGGTCTGGCCTGCCGCCGTTGCGCGAGTGAAGGAAGAGGTCGGGGACATGCAGGCAATCGCGGACAAGGAAAAGGCCGGTATCAAGATCGCACCTTGGGACTATCGCTACTACGCGGAAAAGGTTCGCCAGGCCAAGTATGATCTCGACTCGAATGAGATCAAACAGTACCTGCAACTTGAGAAGCTTCGGGAAGCCATGATGTGGGCAGCCGGAAAGCTCTATGGTTTTGAGTTCAACCAGATCTCAAATGTGGCCGTCTACCATCCCGACGTTCGAGTTTGGGAAGTGACTCGCGCCGGAAAGCTCGTTGGAGTCTGGTACTTTGATCCTTACGCCCGGACCGGCAAACGTTCTGGCGCTTGGATGAACGCCTATCGCCGCCAGCACCGCTTGGGCCACGAAGTGATGACGCTCGTGTCAAACAATTCCAACTTTGTGAAAGGCGCTCCTGACGAACCTGTTCTGGTTTCGTGGGACGATGCCGAGACAATGTTTCATGAGTTCGGCCATGCGATCCATGGGTTGAGTTCGAACGTTACCTATCCTTCGTTGTCGGGAACCAGCGTGGCTCGCGACTATGTCGAGTTCCCTTCCCAGATCAACGAGCATTGGCTCTCAACGCCAGAAGTTCTCAACCAGTTCGCCCTGCACTATAAAACTGGCAAGCCAATTCCGAAGGAGCTGGTCAGCAAGATCAAGAACGCGGACAAATTCAATCGTGGATTCAGCACGGCCGAATTCCTCGCCAGCGCGATGGTTGACATGAAGCTGCACAGCCTTGCGAATCCCGGTGACCTTGATCCCGATGCCTTCGAGCGTCAGACCCTGGCGGAGCTGGGTATGCCCGCTGAACTGCCGATGCGCCACCGTACGCCACAGTTTGGGCACATCTTTTCAGGCGAAGGCTACGCGGGAGGCTACTACTCCTACCTCTGGGCAGACGCGCTCACAGCCGATGCCTGGGAAGCATTTCTGGAAGGCAAGGGTGCCTACGATCCGGCGGTCGCAAAACGTTTTTACGATGAAGTTCTGAGTGTGGGGAACACGATCGATCCGGCGGAGGGATATCGAAGATTCCGCGGCCGCGACGTAGACACTAACGCCCTGATGCGCGACCGGGGATTTCCGGTGAAGTGACTTCTCTGAAACGTTATCGTGATCCTGAAGGACGGGATTCGTGCAAATAGTCCCACTCGATTCCAGCTCTGCTGACTATGTCGGCAAGATCCGGTTCAAGTAGATAACCTTCCCGAGCAAGCAGGTCAGCCGCGGCTTTGACTTTTTCGAGATAAGCCGAACGACTGGGGTAACGCTCCTCAATCGACAACCGCCGGTCGCCTTCCATCGAACGTTCGGCTTTGCTTCGCGTGAAAGGCACGAACGAACCAACCATGCTATAGAGCTCGTCTGGAGCGCCAAGGCCTGGGGCTCTCAAGTTCCAGCCCGTGTAGGTGGCTAGAGGCACTTGGATTGCAGGTAGGCGAATTCCGGCGACCTCGTTGCCGTCCTGATCGACCTGCGAAACCAGCGTTGGAAACGGCTTCCCCACCTTCGGCGGCTCAATCGACACGATTGCTCTCGAACGAAAGTCAGGGCCGAAATCAAGGCGATAGGCAGTTTGAATGCGCGTTGGAAGGCGGACGCCAGAGATTTTCGGAAACTTCAGCGCTTGAAGACCAGTTAGATTTCCATCTTTCAGCCGCGGATAGCGCGAGGAAGGCGGCTCTTTGCCGTCTGCTACCCAACGATTGAGCGCTAGGAGAAGGGCCCGCATCGACCAGCGGAAGTCATTGGGATTGGGCAGCTGTTGGGTGCGTTGCCGGGACGGTGGAAATGTAGCCGGCCCATGCTGGCCTCCCGCAAACATGTAGACGCGGGAGCTCTCTGGCAAGCGTGCATCCTGCGTTCCGTCGAGGCTTGTGTGGATCAGCGAAGCCGCCCTCCCGTAGTACTCATAGGATGAGTTTGTGTAGAAGATTTTCGGCAGGACGTTGGCCTTCGCAGCGCGACGGAGAATGCCGTCGGTTAGCTGCGTTTGCGGATCGGTTTGGTCCAGGTCCGTAAATGGAAAAATGTCGGTTGGATAGAAGCAGTTCATGAAGGGGTGCCCGTCGCGAGAGGCTTGGGCGAAACGGTGGTTGAAGCTTCCGCGCCCTGCCCCTGCGACATGGATCATCAACCCATCAAAACATCTTCGTTCCTGCTCGTCCTGGTTGAAACCGTAGTAGAGAAATGTGCGCAGGAAGCGTCCGCTTTGAGATACCCCAAAGCCCAGCGCCTGCGAAAATCTTCGCGGACGGTCCGCGAATAATTTCCCGGCGTCTGCGTCAGGGCCTGCGCCATGCTTCAAGAACGAAATGAAGTCTCGGACACCGGCGGGGCCAAGCCCGACAAGCACGGGATCCTGCGCCGTGTACACCAATTCATAGATCCGGCCAGGCTCGAACCCGGAGGCCATGAAAACCGCGCCTCTGTCCGGAACCACCTTGCCATCTTGATCCCGCCCAAACTGCCATTGCTGCCGCGGAATCGTTTTTCGAGGGCCGTCGCGCCGATCGCGAACCGTGAGGCGAAACCCAACATCGTTGGGATCAACCACCGGATAGGCGATCATCGTTCGGTCTGCGAGTGAAAAACTGCGGGTCTTACTTTCTGGGATATGCTCGGCGCGTAGGATCCCTTGAATCGCACTACCACCCTGACTCGCCACGGGTGCATGAAGCCTTATCAGATCGGCTTCTTTGGGAACATCGAACTGCCAACCCAGCCAGGCCAGGGTGAATCCCCGCTCCAATACGAATGCGTCTCCAAATTCGGCCTCCGATTTTGGATCGAGGGAGCCGCTCGCACGGTTGAACATGCCGAGCGTTCCCTTTCGGCCCCGATTGGAAACCTCGAACAACACAGTCCCATTGCCTTTGCTGGCATCTACCGGAGCAATCAAATAGCAGTCGGAAGAAAATTCCACGCGTCCACGGGCGTTCTTCGGCTCCAAGTCAATGTCGGAAATGATTTGATTGGGCAAAAGTTTGGGATCGACCTCGAAATAGACGCGCCCCTTGATTCGTTCGTAACTTCCGGCAGCACCAAATCGTTTGCCATCGAGAATCGGAGCTCGTTCCAGTACTTCAACGCGCAAGACCGAAGCAACGGCGGGATTCCCGAGCAATAGGAGTGCGGTGATGATTCCAGACACGGTGGCTTTTGGAAATGGCATGTGGCCTCACGATCAGGTTGGAATACGGTAGTCCTCACATCTTAAAGCGCCAAATCCAGCCGACGTCGTCGCAGCAAAGCATATGGCCCTCATGGAGCGCTGCCCCATGAATCACGGGCGAGTCGTCGGTGAGCTGAATCTTCTCGATGATTTCGCCGTTCATGTCGAAGCGGAAAAACGCGTTGAGGTTCGAATCGGCGTTCCAAAGGGTCTCGCGATTCTCGTCCCACGTCAGCCCATGGGTGCGGTTTCCAGGCACCGGCCAGGTTCGTTGAACAACCCAGGTTTTTGCGTCCATCACAACCAGGAAGCGGGCAGGAGGAACGACAAAGTAGAGCAAGCCGTCCTTGGCCACGATTCCATGCGCGCCGGTTCCGGCGTTCCCATTCTGCGTGCTCAACGGCAATTGGCCGTAAGGAAGCTCGCTCCCGCCACGGGCAGCTCCACCTGCCCGGCTTGGTTCGGCTGGATAGGCCGGCTTGAGCTTGCTGGTCCTTCCAACTGCATCGCCCTTTTTCTGATAGATTCGGCCGGCGCCAGGCGTCCAATACTTTGCGATCGTCTTCCCGTCCTTCGAGCTGCAACTCACCATGAGGCTGTTGTGCGTTGACGAGATCCACATCACTCCGCGCTCGTCCACTGTCACTCCACTGGCAGCGTTGACGTCGGTCTTGAACTCGCGGATCACCTTGCCATCCGTGATATTGACCAGCGAGACCCAGCTCTCGGGTCCCTGGTCGAGAATCCACATACCCTCGCTCGACATACTCAAATCGTTGGGCTTGGCGTGCGGGCTCTTGTAAATAATCTCCCACTTGGAAACCTGACGCGACTTGACACCGCTCAAATCTGCCATTGCGACCGTTGGCAAGGCTGTGGCAATGCCGAAGAAATCTCTGCGTTTCATCATGGCTGGCTCCTCATTCCAATACAATTCTCCTTCAGGTGTGGATGTGTATTAGAACATCCTCGTGCCCATCCATTGGTCCAATGGCAACTGGGCAGTTGCTTGTTGTGCTACACCTGTTCTCGATATGGCAGCGATTGTATCGCGTTTTTTCAAAGAATTTGCGGTGTGGAAAGAGATATTATCTTGCTCTCCTCGGCAAGAGAAGGCAACGCGCCAGGTTCTGGGGATCTTCTTACGAGCCGGTCCACATGGACTCTCAGTTTGATTCGGAAGGATTTCAAAGAAAGCAGCCTCTTCAACGGACGGTCATGAACGCCACTCCGACGATCTCGCTATTCCTGACGCTCGCGTGTTTTGGTTCGATGATATTGGCTCAGACGCCCACCCCGCAAGGTTCTGCGGTCCAATTCGTACGGGATGTGGTTCCCATTCTCCGGGATAAATGCATCTCCTGCCATGGTGCCAAGATCCAACAGGCTGGACTGCGCCTCGACACACGGATCGAAATGCTTCGCGGTGGCAAATCAGGACCGGTTTTCTTGGAGAACGACGACGTGAAGAGCCTTCTCGTCCGGCGAATCTCCGGCTCTGAAGCCGGCATGCAGATGCCGCCAACCGGTGCCCTCAGCGAGAAGGAGATCGAAAGCCTTCGCACCTGGATTCGAGAAGGTGCCCCCTGGGATGCCGGGGCATCCTTCACAAAGGAACATGCAGTGGTGCCGGAAGCCAAGGAACTGTTCGAAACCATTCGTCGTGGCCAGGTCTCGGCGATGCGAAGTATTCTGGACCGCGATCCCAAGTTGATCCGCGCTCTCGATGAAAACGGTTCGACACCGCTGATTCTCGCGGCCTACTGGGCCGGCGCTGCGGAAGTAAAGGAGCTGCTGGCGCGCGGTGCTGACCCCAATGCCAAAAACGACAGCGGGGTTGCCGCTTTGATTCCAGCCACGGACAACCTCGAGACCACGCGGCTGCTGGTGGAAGCTGGGGCGGACGTCAACGGAAGCACCGACGCTGGCGATAGCGCACTGATCGTCGCCGCGCGGCGGGCCGGTGCCGTGCGAGTCGTGCGATATCTCCTCGACAAAGGAGCCAACATTAAGGCCTCGACGAAAGGCGGCGCCACGGCTATGCATCGCGCGGCCGAGTGCGGCGACGTGGAGGTGCTCAAACTCTTGGTGGACAGGGGCGCGGAAGTAAACGGAGAGCGAAAAGGTGGCCGAGCTCCTTTAGCATCTGCGGTTGTCTCTGGCCATGGAGCCGCGGTTCGCTATTTGCTGTCCAAAGGTGCCAAGCCCCACTTAGGTGATGTTGGGTTGAGCCGCGCTGTGTTTCAAGGCCATCTGGAAATCGTGAAGGCACTACTGGAAGCTGGGGCAGAAGTGAAGAGCGAGAGCCAGGTCTTCCCAGGGTATGGTGAATCCGAACCCATCCTCGTACTGGCCTGCTTCTCCTACAACACAGACCCGCAAATTGTGAAGATGTTGCTGGATCGCGGCGCAGACCCAACTGCCAAGAGTCAGCAGGGACGAACTCCATTGGAGCTGGCCCGCGAACGAGGTTATATAGAGGTTGCCAGATTGCTGGCCCAGGCCATCGAAAAAAAGCAGGCTGCCGGGAAAGGAAAGCCATGAAGCGCCAGACCATTATTGCGTTGGGAATCCTGGGAAGCCTGACTTTCGGAGCTCTTCCAGTCAGAGCGGAAACGTCACCCGACCCGATCAGCAGCGCCATTCGCAAGAGCCTGCCGCTGCTCGGGAAGACGGGACCGATTTTCTTTCAGAAGTCGGGCTGTATTTCCTGCCATAACATCTCGTTACCTTCAATGGCCATGGTGCTGGCTAGCGAACGGGGCTTCGCTGTGGATGAGGCGGCCAGAAAGGAAAACATCAAAGCGGCTCTGGCTTCGAAGACTTTTTTCGAGCCCAAGGATCTCATGAAGCTTGACCACGTGCCGGGTGAAACGATGACCACTGGCTACACGCTCATTGCGTTAGCAGCCGAGAAGTATCCGGGCGACGCGCTCACCGACGCGATGGCGTTGTGGTCGGCTTCTTCTCAATTCGGTGACGGAAGCTGGAATCTGCCTTCCCATCGGGCGCCGATCGAGTACAGCCCTTTCACGGGAACAGCCCTTGGCCTGCGCGCGCTCCAGCTTTATGGGCCACCGGCGAAACGCAAGGAATTTGAGACTCACATTGCGAAGGCCCGGCATTGGCTGGAACAAACCAGCGCACGTGACAATGAAGGTCGAACTTTTCGGCTGTTGGGACTCGGCTGGGCAGGGGCTGACAAGAAAGTCTTGAAGAAGGCCGTGGATGATCTGATCTTCAATCAACGCCCCGACGGCGGTTGGGCTCAGTTGCCGGGTTTGGAGTCGGACGCCTACGCAACAGGCCAGGCTCTTTACGCACTCCGGATTGGCGGAGGCATGTCCCCAAGTCATGAAACTTACAAGAAGGGTGTTGCATATCTACTCCAGACCCAACTTCCGGATGGCACCTGGCTCGTCCACACACGTTCTTACCCGGTGCAGCCCTACTTCGAAAGCGGATTCCCGCATGGACCAGACCAGTGGATTTCCGCAGCTGCAACAAGCTGGGCAACTCTGTCGTTGACCTTAGCGTTGGATGAATCCGCGTCTGTCGGGAAATTGCAGCGCTAGCCAACACGAACGCGGCATAGAAACACCCATGCGAAGCCTGGCCAACCCAAGCGACAAATCCGCCATCATTCTCCGCCTCAAAACCATTCGCCACGACAGCGCTCGCCAGTGGGGCCGAATGTCTTCCCACCAAATGATCTGTCATCTCAGCGATGCATTCCGAGTTGCGATCGGCGAGAAGCCCGCTCACTTCACACCTAGCTTGATCAACCAGACCCTAATCAAATGGATTGCCCTTCGGGCTCCACTGCAATGGCCCAAAGGGGTCCAAACGCCGCCGGAAGTGAATCAGGAGGGAGATGCTTGCACTCGTCCGCTAGACTTTCAGCAGGATCTCACTCAGCTGTTTGCGTTGATCGAACGCTTCACAGCCAGTAAAAGAACCTTTCAATTCCATTCTCATCCGATGTTTGGCCCACTGTCTGAGCAGGAGTGGTTCCGCTGGGGATACCGGCACCTGGATCATCACCTCCGCCAGTTTGGTAGCTGACATCAGAGCCTTGAGACGGTTGTTGCGTTGTCATTCCCGCGGAAGTGGGAATCAAGTTACCAGCAGTTCCGACTGGATTCCCGCCTTCGCGGGAATGACGCAGATCTGTCACTCGTGTGTTCTCTTTGACGCGACAGGATGGGGCGGTCCAGCGACAAGGATCTTGTCGGGAGCAGCAGAATATCAAGCCGCTCCCGGTGGAGGATAGAAACGGAAGGTGGGACTAGAGAATTACCAGTATAGCTTCAGTCCCACCTGCATCTGACGAGCATCGCCGACCGTGGCAGTGACCTGCCCAAAAGCGGGATTCTGCACGTTGGTGTTCGGAACTGCGAAGATGTGGCGGTTGAACACGTTGAACATCTCCCAGCGGAAATCCAGCCGGAAGTCTTCGGTGAAGTTGAAACTCTTGGCAAGGCTGATGTTCTCGTTGAATGTTGGAAACGCCCGCACTTTGGGATTGTAACGAGTGACGTTTCCAAAGGCCGTCGGTTGAGTGGGGAACGAGGAAGCCAGCATGAAACGATCCACAGATGGATCGAACTCATTCCCCGCAATTGGTGCACGCCAGTTATCGTAGCTTGTGACGGTTGGACGCGTTGTCCCGTTAAAGAGAAAGCCAAACGGATTGTTGCGCTGCAGCGCCACGGGAAAGCCGCTCAAGTATGTTTGAATGCCGCTGACTCGCCAGCCACCAACGATGTGCGATGCAATGCCGCTATTCATCCACTTCCGGCCTCGTCCCCAAGGAAGTTCGTAAACAGTGCTCAGCTTGACAGAGTGGGTCTGGTCAAACTGGCCAATGGACTTTTCGGCGCCACGGTTGTAGTGATCCTGAGATGTACCGTTGCCAGCGTTGTAAGTGTCTGAATCGGTGAGAAGCTTCGAGAAGGTGTAGTTCCACTGAAACGTCAACCCCTGCGAGAAGCGACGGTCCAGCCGGATGGTCATCGCGTGGTAGCTCGAATGTCCGCTCTTGTCGCCGCTTTGCGCACCCGTATTGATTGCGAGATATTGAGGGAAGGGACGAAGTGCCTGGCCGACAGTCCGCTGAGTGGTCTGGATAGCGGGATCGGCAAACTGCGGATACGGCAACACAATACCGTTACTCTGGGTGAGGGCTGATGTTGCCTGAGCATTAAAGAGGGCAGCGGCCTGCGTGACACCAAGCCTATCGACATAGCTCTGCCAAAGCGGGGTGGGCACCTGGTTAATGTTGATCAATCCCGTCTGTAAGTGGGCTCCAACGTTGGCGTTATACGCTACTTCAAACACCGTGTTGGTAGACACTTGCCGCTGGGCAGAAAAAGTCCAGTAGTAGGACTCCGGCGCCCGTGCGGCATCGGTTAACTGCCAATGATCAACGGTGTTGTTGTTGGAGAAGCTCGGATCGATCTGTGGAGGCAGCGGATAGGAGGGCAATCCGTTGTCCCAGTTGTAGAGAGAACTGACGCCGTTGTCTCCGGAGTCAAACACGTACTGCCCGATAAATCCGGCGAAGTGACCGCTGCCACTCACTACTGTGACTTTGCTGTAAGAGCGTCCAAAGGCGCTGCGAAATACCATCTTGTCGGTGGGAGAATAGGCGATGCCAATTCGCGGGCCAAAGGATCCGTAATAGCCAGGTACCAGGCTGCGGCGATTCTCGCGTCCAGGGCCAAACCCGGCGAAGCGCAGTGCTCCCGGATAATTATTGACTTTGGGATTCGGACGATCTGGAGTGAAATCTGAGAATTGATCGTTCAGGTCCACCGGCGGTAATGTGAACTCATACCGTAGCCCGAGATTAACGGTAAGTTTTCGATTCACGCGCCAGTCATCCTGGAAATAGAAACCATGGTAACGGTAGAGTTGCAATACCTGGCGGATCGTTTCGGTTCGACCAAAGCTGGCTTCTCCAAGCAGGAAAGAAGCGAAGGAACTGCCACTGGTCACACTCGTGGCGCCGGGAACACTGGTGCGCTGGAAGCTGAACCTCGCGCGTCCAGCGATATCCTGTTGCCCAAAGCCATTGGCGCGCTGGCTCTGAAAGGCAAAGCCCCCCTTGAAGCTGTGCTTACCCGTCGTGTAGCTCAAGTCGTCTTTGAGAGCCCACAAAGGTTGATAAGTGCCGTTCTCCGCGGTGGCGCCCCAGGTACTAAACTCGGTGAATTCCACGGCAGGGAAATTCACTTTGCAATCGACCGCGTTCTTAAAGCAGAGTCCAAAATCCCCACCCACATTAGGTGACAAGGCAATCTTGTCAAACTTGTTTCCGCCCACGGAAAGATGGTTCAGCATCCGGGGAGACAACGTCCAATCGTAGGTTACCCGATAGGCTTCAGTATTGAACTCTTGAACCGAACCGTCGTACAAGGGAAGTGGCAGTCCCGGCGGTCCATCGGCCCCCACATTCTGGTTGTACTGCGTGCGGTTCGTGAAAAATCCAATCCGATGCTTGTCATTAAACACGTGGTCTATTTTCACGCTCCATTTGGTCTGCGGATCCTCGATTGTGCCACCTGTCGAGACGAAGTTGTTGCGCACCCAGTTTGAAGCTCCCGGGACAAGGCCAGGCCGATTCGGGGTAGTCTTGGCGCCAAACGCCATCACCTGCTTGCTGAATGCGCTGAACCGGTTTTGAGGAATGATGTTTCCTGGGAATTGATCGCGGATGGACCCGGTGCCGTTCGGGTTAGGCCGAGTTGTGGCGGGATCGTAAATGGGAATCAAGCGCCCTTGCGCATCCACCCATTTTGAAAAATCACCCTGATACATTTCGGGCGTCGGCACACTGCGGATGATGTCTGTGGCGCCTGCACGGTTGCGGAATCCCTCATAGGCAAAAAAGAAAAAGCTCTTATTCTTACCATTGTAGATCTTCGGAATCCAAATCGGTCCACCCACACTGGCGCCAAAATCGTTCTGTCTGTAGATTGCTCTTTGCGCTGAAAAAAACCTCCGGGCATCCAGAGCATCGTTTCGCAAGAAATTGAAAGCTGTCCCATGAATTTCATTAGTTCCTGACTTGGACACGAACGTCATCACACCACCGCCGGCTTGGCCATACTCGGCCTTGAACCCGTTGGTATCTACCGTGAACTCCGTGATGGCTTCCAAGGAAGGTGCGTTATAGGCAATCTCAACGGCGTCGGCCTGACGGTTCGTCGTGACCGACACTCCATCCAAAGTCGCGTCCCAAGATCTGGATTGGCCTCCACCCAATGCTATGTCGCTGCCTGTTCCACGGGACTCAGACGTGATGCGGACCAAGTCAAACGGACTGCGCAGGGCTCCACCGACCACGAGCGGGAGTTCATCGACCAACCGGTTCTGTACCGAAGTTGAAATCTTGGCATTCTCGGTTTGAACCTGCGCCGCGTCGGCACTCACTTCGATGCTTTCGGTCACCTCTCCCACCTCTAACGTCGCGTCCAATCGAACTGTTGTCGCAGCCGTCACCACAACGTTCTCCCGCACATGCCTTTTGAATCCCGGCATGGTGACCTGAACCTGATACGTCCCTGGCGTAACGGGCACGTTGTATTCGCCTCCAGAAGTGGTGTTGGTGGTCTTCTTGATATTGGTTGCGATATTGGTAATCGTGACTTCGGCGGCTGCAAGAACCCCGCCGGTGGGGTCGCTGACCAGCCCTGTGATGTTTCCGAAGTCAGATTGGGCTTGCAGCCCCAAAGGCAGGAGTCCGGCTAGCAGCCCGACGATGCAGAATGTTTTCCATACGTGTCGCATGTGAAAGCCCTCCGGAATCGAACAGAACACTCGCCGTTTGGAGTCTCCAGCCCAAGACGTCGAGGCGCCCAGAGATCTCTCCACCGGCATTGCTGAATTGATTTAACGAGGATTAGCCGCGTCCTTTTTATAGTTTTAGTGCTTGGTTGAGTCAAGGTAAAACTCTTGTTGGTAAAACTCTTGTTGAGGATTTCCCGAATGAATGGAGGGACCGCTGCAAACTTGGAGGGGCTAAGAGTCTGGTCAGCGGGCTCTAGAGATTCGACCAGTGTACCCCGTCGGTTGCGTTCCTCGCCGAGGGTTGTTTTTTGGCGACCTTCAGTAAGCGTGTGGTATATTCACCGGCGTTTCGCGGTAAACGCCTTTGTTGTCTCAGCAAACTCTCTCGATCGGTAGCCTCAAAGATGGACTCGTTTTCCTATGCTCCCGTGCACAGTCCGCCGGGTTGTTAACAGCGTCTTCCTACCAGCCTTCTTGCTCTTCACTTCTTCCGCCCAACCGATGACTTCCCAGACTCCTCCTCGTTCTCCCTCCAACACGGTCACGAGCAAAGGCTGGGCGGATCAGATTCTGTCCAAGCTGTCGAATGAAGAAAAAGTCGGGCAGTTGATTATGCCGGCGATTCGGGCCGTGTATCTTCATTCGAAGAGTGAGGAGATGCGGGAGATCGAGCGTCAGATTCGCCAGAATCACGTCGGTGGGTTCATCCTGTTTGGGGGAGACGTCTATGAAGCTGCGGTGTTGATTGATAAGGTTCAGGCGGCTTCCAAGTTGCCGTTGCTGGTCGCCTCCGATTTTGAACGTGGTACCAACTTTCGTCTGCGGAATACCGTCTCCTTTCCTTGGAATATGGCGATTGGAGCGTCAGGCTCCGAGCATTGGGCGTATGTTCAGGGAAAAGCAACTGGGATGGAGTCGAGGGCGATTGGTGTGAACTGGATCTTTGCTCCCGTGCTGGACATCAATAACAACCCCGGCAACCCAGTCATCAACATTCGGTCCTACGGGGAAGATCCGGAGTTGGTGGCAAAGCTGGGCGCAGCATTCATCCGTGGCGCTCAGGAATCCGGTGTGCTGGCGACCGCCAAGCATTTCCCTGGGCACGGAGATACGGCAGTCGACTCGCATCTGTCCCTGCCGGTGATGAACATGGGTAGGCAGCGGCTGGATGCGCTGGAGTTGATCCCGTTCAAGAAAGCCATTCAGAGCGGGGTTTGGTGCGTCATGACGGCGCACCTGGCCGTGCCAGCCATCGAGCCCGACTCGCGCGTTCCTGCAACTCTTTCCCGCAAGCTTCTGAACGGACTGCTTCAGAAGGAGCTGGGCTTCTCAAAGCTGGTGGTGACCGATTCGTTGACTATGGCCGGTTTGGCCGAGGGATACTGGGCTGGCGACGCGGCTCTGCGCGCCTTCCAAGCTGGTGTTGACGTCCTGCTCGATTCTCCGAACCCGGATGCAGTGTATCAAAGCATGCTCCAGGCAGTCCGCAGCGGTGAGATCAGCCGCAGGCGTCTGGACCACTCCGTACGCAAGATTCTGGAAGCGAAGGCCTGGCTCGGTCTGCATCGGAAGCGCCGCGTCGATCTTCAACGGATCAGCCAGGTGGTGAGCGATCCCGAGTTGCAGACGCAGGCCCAGCAGATGGCCGATGCTTCGGTAACGCTGGTGCGCGACCAATCTGGGATTGTTCCCGTCGATGTGCGGCGCTCGCGGACAGCTCACGCTGTGTTGCTTCTCAGCCGCGATCATGGTGAAGAGACTGGCGTTTTCGAAAAGGAATTGCGACAGCGGCTCGACTCCGTGAGCTTCGACCGTCTCTCTATGTCATCTTCTGAGCAAGAAATGGATGGAGCGCTGGAAAGGGCCAGGCGTGCGGAATTGTTGGTATGCGGGGTCTTCGCCCGGGTTGTCACCGGCACCGGAGCCGTGGGCCTTCCCGAAAAGCTTGCCAAGTGGATGATTCAGCTTTCCCAAGCCGAACGACCTTTGGTCACAATTGCTTTGGGTACGCCGTATGTCATCGAGGGGTTCCCGGCGTTGCCGACCTATCTCTGCACCTTCAGCAACGCCGACGTTTCCCAGACCGCTGCGGTGAAAGCGCTGTTTGGCGAAATTCCAGTGAAAGGAAAACTGCCGGTGACGCTGCCTGGAGTTGCGGCCCTTCACAGCGGCCTGGAGAGAGCGCGCACCGCGATGATCTTGCGCAACCCTGCTCCGTTCGAAACGGGTTCTCTCCAGGACCGGCTTCAAGCGGTTCTCGACCCGCTCATCGACGAGCAAATTCGGAAGCGGGCGTTTCCAGGTGCAGCCCTAGCCGTCGGACTTCGCGGTAATCTAGTTCTTCAGAAGGGCTACGGGAAGCTGGACTATTCAGCCAAGGCGCCCGTAGTGACCAATGAGACCATCTATGATCTCGCATCTTTGACCAAGGTTATCACAGCGACGACTCTGGCCATGCAGCTCTATGAGCGCGGCCAATTGAAGCTCGAACACCCTGTTAGTCGCTACTTCCCGAGCTTTGTTGCGGAGGGCCGCGATAGGATCACGGTTCGACATCTGCTCACACACAGTTCGGGCCTTCCTGCTCATCTGCCGCTTTACAAGGACCTCAACGGCAAGTCAGCCTTCGTGGAAAAAATTCTTCAGGTTCCGTTGGAATCAACACCTGGAACCAAAGCTGTCTATAGCGATCTTGGGTTGATTCTGCTGGGGGACATCATTGAAAAATTGGCGGCCGGCTCGCTTGATCAGCTCGCAGCGACACGCATCTTCCAGCCACTTGGGATCGCACACACCTTTTTCAATCCGAAGCCGCGGTGGAAGAAGGTAATTGCTCCGACCGAAAACGATCCCTGGCGCGGCCGATTACTGCGCGGTGAGGTGCATGACGAAAATGCCTTCGCCATGGGTGGCATTTCGGCCCACGCCGGGCTCTTTGGGAATGCGGGCGACCTTGCCACCTTTTGCCAGATGCTGTTAAACGGCGGGGTATACGACCATCGACGGATTGTGCGACGCAGCACCCTGGAGAAGTTTATTGCCCGCCAAAACTTTCCTGAAGGCAGCAGCCGCGCCCTGGGCTGGGACACGCCTTCCAACGGAAGCTCGGCAGGCAGCTTGCTTTCTTCAAATTCGTTTGGCCACACAGGCTTCACAGGCACATCGATTTGGATTGATCCGACACGGGATCTCTTCATCATTCTGCTCACGAACCGAGTGCACCCCACACGGGAAAGCAATGCCATCCGCGAGGTTCGGCGGCTGGTAGCCGAGGGAGTAGTCAAGGCTGTGGACATTGAGCCATTGATTCATTGACGGTTGAGTCATTTACGATTCAATCCTGGTGAATCAATGACCATTGACACGATGGCTCAATAGACATGTCTTTAATGCTTCAGGAAATCAGGCAGCAACCGGAAGTGCTCGCTCGAACCCTGCGAGACCAAGGTGCGAAGGTCAAATCCCTGAGTCGATTTCTGGCGGCCCGCGACATTCGACTGGTCGTGCTCGTCGCACGCGGTTCTTCGGACAATGCTGCACTGTTTGGAAGATACCTTCTGGAGATCACGTCCCGCATTCCTGTCTCGCTGGCTGCCCCCTCCGTCCACACCTTGTACCACTCAAGACTGAACCTGAGGAATGCGCTGGTGGTGGGCGTCTCGCAGTCTGGCGAAGGTACCGACATCAATTTGGTTCTTGAGAACGCCAAGAAAGCTGGTGCTTTCACGTTGGGAATCACCAATGAACCACGCTCCGAGATGGCCGGGCTGGTCGATGAGGTCTTGCTGATCCGCGCCGGCAAAGAACGGAGTGTCGCCGCCACCAAGACCTATACCGGGCAACTCCTCATGTTTCACTTGCTCGCTGCAGCGCTGCAGCAGGGCAAGGGGCTCGATAACCTTCAAAAGTTGCCAGAACTGGCGAGCCGCTGCTTGGAACTGGAACCGGAGATTCAAACCCTCGTTGAACGCTATCGCTTCATCAACCATTGTCTGGTTGTTGGCCGTGGTCTGATTTATGCCAACGTGTACGAGCTTGCCATCAAGCTGATGGAGACGTGTTACGTCGTGTCTGAACGATTCTCTTCAGCCGATTTTCTTCACGGCCCCGTGGCCATGATCGAGGCAGATTTCCCGGTGATCGTGTTCGCACCGCCGGGAAAGACATTCAATGATATGAGGCGCCTCACGCGACAATTGCGAACGCTGAAGGCTGAAACCTTGGTGATCTCCAGTGAAGCCTCGATCCTTAAGCAGGCCACACGGACTTTGCGAATCCCCATCAGGATTGACGAGTTCCTGGCTCCGATTCCATACATCATTCCCGGCCAGCTATTTGCGGCGATGCTGGCTGCTGTGAAAGGCCTGACTCCCGACCGCCCGAGATCGCTGGAGAAGGTAACCAAGACGCTGTGAAGAATTGACAATTGATTCAGTGATTCATCGGGCCATTGAACCATTGACGACTGAGCGCCTTGAATCGTCAATGGTTCAATTGACAATGGCTCAATCATCGAAGAGAAAATGGACCTGCTTCTGAACCATCTGCTGACTGAGGAACGCAATCCAGCGTCGATGAGAATCGACCTGGAAACCACCGAGGGGATACTGCGCATTATCAACCAGGAGGACCAGAAGGTGGCGACGGCAGTGGCGGCCGAGATCCCGCAGATTGCCAAAGCCGTGGACCTGGTTACTGAGGCCTTCAAGAAGGGTGGCAAGCTCCTCTATGTGGGTGCAGGCACCAGTGGACGACTCGGCATTCTAGACGCCAGTGAGTGCCCTCCCACCTTCAATGTGTCCGACGAGCTGGTTCAAGGCGTCATGGCTGGAGGCATGAAAGCCGCATTCAGGCCCGTGGAAGCTTCTGAAGACAGCGAGGGCGCCGGAGCCTCTGCACTCAAGAAACGAAAATTGACCTCGCGGGACATTGTGGCTGGCATTGCCGCCAGTGGACGAACTCCCTATACTTTGGGGGCGATGAAGTATGCGAGGAGCATCGGGGCGAAGGTGCTGAGCATCACCTGTAATCCCAATTCGAAGATGGCTGCTTTGGCGGACATCTCGATTGCACCAGTACCTGGACCGGAAGTGGTGACGGGATCGACTCGAATGAAGTCGGGCACTGCTCAAAAGCTGGTGCTCAACATGATCACGACGGCCAGTATGATCAAACTCGGATACGTCTATAGTAACCTGATGATTCACGTTCAGATGAAGAACGAGAAATTGCAGGAGCGTGGCCGGCGTATCATCATGTCGGCAACTGGCACCGATTACTCAGCTGCCGACCGGGCTCTCAAGCAGGCCCAAGGTGACATTAAGACTGCCATCGTTATGCTGAAGCGAAAGCTAAGCCGCAAGGAAGCATTGCGAAAGCTGAAAGAGTCCCAGCTGAATCTGCGGGCCGCTTTGGCAGAATGAGGCGGACGGTTTGTCCGCCCTCCAGAAAACCTAACCTACATGTCCAAGTTCGCGGTTTTCACGAAGAGGATCATCACGCCAGATACAGTCATTCCGCAGGGTGTAGTGTTGATTGAAGGGAAAAAGATCCTGGAAGTCGGCCCTCGCTTTGAGGTCGCCTTTAACGAGAACGAGTTTGAGACGCTGCACTTTGAACAGAAGACGTTGGTGCCGGGATTTATCGATGTCCACATTCACGGCGCTCGCGGGCGCGACGTTATGGAAGGGACCCGTGATGCTGTGGAAGTCGTATCCAGACATCTTGCCCTTCACGGGACGACTTCTTATCTGGCTACAACGGTGACCGCCTCCCCTATCGAGACGATTCAAGCGGTTGAAAGCCTGGGCAAACTGGTTCCAGGGGATACTGGCGGAGCCCGAATCTTAGGGCTGCACCTGGAAGGACCGTTTATCAGCCAGGAGAAGCGGGGTGTGCATCCACCAGAACACATTCGCCAGCCCTCGACTCGAATTTTCGATGAACTGCTGAAGATGTCGAATAATCACGTCAGGCTTATTACCGTAGCCCCTGAGATTCCAGGCGGGCTGGACTTTATTCGACACATCCGTTCAAAAGGTGTGCTGGTTTCCTTGGGACATTCCAACGCCACCTATGAGGTTGCGCAGCAGGCCATTCGGGCCGGAGCAAGCAACGCGACGCATACCTTTAATGCCATGCGGGATTTTAGCCATCGCCAGCCGGGAGTTCTGGGCGCGGTGCTCACTGACTCAACTGTTTGGACTGAGGTCATCGCCGACGGAGCGCATGTCGATCCCATCGCAATCCAGATGCTGCTGAAATGCAAAGGCCATCGGAAAATTCTGCTTGTGACCGATGGAATCAGCGCCGCGGGGATGCCAGATGGAGACTTCCAACTCGGGAGCTTACTGGTCAAGGTTTCACAGGGAGTGTGCCGGGTACCCGAAGGAGCCCTGGCCGGAAGCACTCTGAGTTTGGACAGGGCACTGCAAAACATGATCGGCTGGACTGGCACCTCTCTGGAAGAAGCCTGTTACATGACAAGCCGCAATCCCGCCGAATCTATTGGCGTAGCACAGGCCAAGGGGAGCATTCAGGCTGGATATGATGCTGACATGGTGCTGCTGAACGACGACTTAAACGTCCACGCGACCTTCTGCGAAGGCAAGCTAGTGCATCGGGAAGCAGCGTAGCCTCCCCGAAATATCGAAAGGGTAGCCGAACTCCCATGGACAAGATCCTCATCAAAGGCGGGAACCCCTTGTTGGGTACGGTTGAGATCAGTGGTGCTAAGAATGCCGCCCTGCCTGCATTGGCTGCTACCCTCTTGACCGGCGACGCAGTTGTTCTTCAGAACGTCCCCTGTGTGCGCGACATTCAAACCACTGGCCAGATGCTCAAGGATCTGGGATGTGACACTGACTTCAGAACACTTGAGTCAACCCATTCGTGCCGCGTGTCTGCCCATGATGTAACCTCCTGTGAGGCACCTTACGAATTGGTAAAGACAATGCGGGCGTCGGTGCTAGTACTGGGTCCCTTGCTGGCGCGCTTCGGGAAGGCCCGTGTTTCTTTGCCCGGCGGTTGCGCCATCGGGGCAAGACCCATCGATCTGCATATCAAAGCCTTCGAGAAACTCGGTGCGGAGATTGCAATCGAGCACGGCTACGTGGAGGCGCGCGCGCGACGATTGAAAGGTGCAGAGATCTTCTTTGATCGCATTACTGTCACCGGGACGGAAAATCTGATGATGGCCGCGGTGCTGGCTGAGGGCAAGACCGTGCTCAACAATGCAGCACGTGAGCCCGAGGTTTCCGATCTGGCAGATTTGCTGAGGGCCATGGGTGCAGAGATCAGCGGTGATGGCAGCAGCGTCGTCTACATCAAGGGAGTCGATCGACTGCACGGCGCTCAACACACCATTATCCCCGATCGCATCGAGACAGGAACATTCCTGATCGCGGGTGCGATCACGGGTGGCGATGTGGAGCTGCGCTCTTGCCGGGCTGAGCATTTGTCGGCTGTCATTGAAAAATTAGAAGAGACGGGCGTCGTGGTGGAAAGGGCGTCACCCTCGGTTCTGAAGGTAAGCGCTGCCCAGGGAATCAAGGCCCGGGATGTCACTACGGTTGAACATCCTGGCTTCGCCACCGACATGCAAGCCCAGTACATGGCTTTAATGACCCAGGGTGAAGGCACCTCGATTGTTACTGAAACTATTTTTGAGAATCGCTTCATGCACGCCAGCGAAATGGTGCGCATGGGAGCTAGCATCAAGATCGAAGGCAATCGAGCGATTGTTTTTGGCAAGACTCAACTGACCGGTGCAAAGGTCATTGCATCAGACTTGCGGGCGAGTGCTTCCTTGGTTTTGGCAGGCCTCGTGGCTCAGGGAGAGACGTTGATAGACCGCGTCTACCATTTGGACCGTGGCTACGAAAGAATCGAAGAAAAGTTGAAAGGCCTCGGCGCCGACATCCGGCGGGTGCAGTAATCGACTGAAAACACTGATCACAAAGAAGCGGAAAGGGCATTTCGGCCGCTTTCCGCTGAGAGATTCCAGATTGAAGTACTACTGGATGGTTTGGCCTTCAAAGAAGCCGCTGGTTCCCGAAGTGCTGTAAACACGGGATGTGGCCATGACGGGCTGACCATTGGTGGAGATGATCTCAATCGGGCCGTACCCTGAAGTCACCCCGAGCATCTCCAGCACATTCGCCGTGCTGAAGAACCCACCCGCAGGAATCACGAGGCCTCTGGATTGGCCGCTGACGTTACCCGTGGCATCACGGGAGATTAGGTCGACCATGGCTTCCGTGCTGCCCGTGTTCACAACGACGAGGCTTGACCTGAAGCTTCCCACGTTCGCTGTTGACTGAACGAGAAGATGTGGAGCTCCCTGCCCTTTGCTAACCGCAAAACCGGGGTCGTTGGTTAGGTTATCGATTTGGGAGACCCACCCAAAGATCGGCTGGTCAGACTGCAATCGAATGTAACCATCCAGGTTGGCCACATCCTGAAGGTTCAACAACTGGCGAACGACGTTGTTGACTTGTGTCAAGCCGCGGGGCGCAACTGAAAGAGTGGAGGAGGCTCGCTCTGTGCCGTTCCGGTCGAAGAGACGGATGGAAACCGTGGCCGGAAATTGCGTTGTGTTGTTGATGCCCAGGTTCGTTCGAATCTCGCTATTGTCCACAACGTGCGGGATGATTTGTGAAACCGAAGCTTCCGAGTACCTCAACCCTTCAAAGAAACCACCCGAGCGGGTTGCACTGGAAACGCGGGAGCTGGCAATGATAGGGACATTGTTGAGCGACAGGATCTCGATGGGCCCATAGTTGTCCGTTACACCCAGCGACTGCAGCACGTTCTCGAAGGACATAACACCGTTGGGAGCGATATCGATCGGAGTACTCGACTGCCCCAGCAGTGCCCCAGACGTGCTGTAGGCGTTTAACCTAACCTGGGCGGTGGTAACTCCAACGTTCATTACGACCAATGATGAACTGAAAGTGCCAAGGTTCGCTGAAGAAGGAATCAGGACTCGAGTCATCCCCGTCCGCTTGCTCAACAATAGGCTGGGGTCGTTAGTGGTGTTGTCAATTTGCGACGCCCAGGCGCTAATCGGTTGGTCGCTTTCCAGGTAAAGATTCCCTCCGATATCGCTGCCAACACTCTCTTCAAACACAAAGCGGGCGACATTGTTGATCTGCTTCAACCCCGCTGCTTCCACCTGAACGGTCTTGCCACCCAGCACGATGCCTTCGGCATCTACCAGAGTTAAGCTGACGTTCGCCTGGCTTTTCGAGAGGTTGTTGATGCCCAGATTCGTTCGAAACCGGCCATTTTCGATGATCGAAGGAATAAAAATGGCTTCCGAAGACGGTCGCGCCGGCTGGCTCAAACGGTCAGGGGTTTTGAACATGAGCGCACCTGAGGTCACCTGGTTGTTGCTCGAATCTATGGCCGTCAGCTTATAACGGTAGAGCGTGGAGGGAAGGAGGTCGGTCAGCCTTGTCGCGTGGTTTGTGGAAGATGATGCCTCAGAACCGTTGTAAGAGTAGCTAGATCCGGGTCCGTATTCAATGAAGCCTGTCACCGCCTTGTCAGTCGTCCAATTGATAGTCACTGATGTGTTGCTGACGTTCGAGAGCGTAATCTGCAGGAATTTGATCGGGGCATTGGGATTGCTCGGATCGTCAGTTCCATCCTTGGTTCGGAAGCTCAGAATCTCAGACAGGACCTGATTCCCGGACAAATCCTTTGCGATTGTGCGATAACTATAAGTTGTCCCCGCCGAAAGATTCGAGAGAGTCACCGCATGATTCTTGCTGGACCAGGTAGTGAACCCAGTCAGGCTTCCCAACGACGAGTTCTTGCCGTATTCCACCTGGACATAAGCTTCTTCGTTGGTGCTGAAGGAAACAACTGCTGAGGAAGAAGTGATGTTGACGATCGACACTCCTGAGATTACAGGTGGAACCGCGTCGGGGCCCTGGACAATCGCGGAGACCTCTTCAGAAAGCTCTCCGGGAACACCCTGCTTGTCTACTCCCTGAACGGCCATGTAGTAGGTTTTCCCCGCCTCTAGAGTAATGGTGGCTTGCGGAGTGATGCCGACGTTCTGGGCTCCGGTATAGGCCTTGGGAGACTGTCCCCACACCACGATGTAACTGGCGAGTTCAGGATCTTCGATCGGATCCCACTCAAGAGTTACCTTGCCTGTTTCCGCCGCCAAAACCGGCGTGGGCAATGCAAAAGAGATCGCGTAAAGAATGATTGCAAGATAAGCAAATGTGGTTCGGTTCCCCATCGTTAGTAACCCTTTGGTCGTAGGTTGTACTTCGCCACCCCCAAAGCAACCGGTACGCCTAAATGAAACCTGCATTCCGAAAGGGATATTCTTTTCACAACCTTTCTGCCAAGTTATTCAAAATAATTATGTTAAATTTCATGCTGAGCCTTGGATTCCTGCGGGAACACTCCGTCCTTTGCCTTCAACGATCTGCTCAGGGGACAGATTTGTGATCGGTTTCCCAAGGGTGTTCACCCAACTCTCCAAGCATAGAGAGCCAGTAACACTCTTGTTCTTGTGGCCTGCCTCCTGTAGCCGGTGGATGGTTGGACTAGGCCTGGTCGCCGATGAGATTCACACAGGAATCCTACGGCGAGAGAATCTGACTGGATCGGCTTGGATACCTGAGCAGAAGGTTCGAAGAAAGGGATTCCTGCGGCGTCTACGGAGGCGATTCTCACCAGAATTCTTTCTGGTTCAAGCCCGGGCAGCCGCCAAATCCAAGAGGGGGAGCGGCCGGAAACAAGAAAAGGCAGCCGTTTCTGCGGCTGCCTTTTCTAGCCATCACGCAACAGATGATCAGCCAACGATCCGAGGCCTTCGGGGTGCGCCAAGCTTGCCACCGACTTTGAACGAAAGACCGTTGGTCTGTGCGCCCTCGACCGTGACAATGACCAATCCACTGGTTGCGTCTGAAGGCACAATCGCGGTAATGGACGTAGCAGACCAGCTTGAGACTTGGGCCGCACTACCGTTCAAGGTGACCTTGCTGGTTCCCTGGGTAGCTCCGAAACCGGTACCGGCAATCACAATGCTGCTGCCGGCTGAACCCCGATTGGGCGACAGCGACATAATCGAAGCCCCCACAGGTGTCGCTTGAGTGTGCGCCGTGTTGGAATAGTTCAACACGGTGTCGTAGGTGAAAGCCGAGTAATGGTAGGCAACACCGTTTACAAGGCTCAAATGATCAAAATGCTCGGTTGCTCCTGTTACGCCCGCGCGATCGACGGCCAGAATGCCATCGGTTTTGCTCGTTGGGTAGATTCCGTCCATTCGATAACGAAGCATCACCCCTTTGAAATCGGCATCGGCCGGGTTGGTCCAGCTCAGCGTGATACGACTGTTGCTGGGGACAGCTGTGAAATTGGTCACATCATTCGGCGGTGTCGTATCCGGAGTCCTGGTAGTGAACGTAAAATTTGACGACACAACGGTCGAGCCACCCTCATCCCGAGAGCGTACTCGAAACTGATATGTGGTCGCCGGCTGGAGGTTCGTCAGCGTCTGGCTGTGGTTTGCCACTCGTGTAGCTTCCAAAGCCGTCAGGTTGCCGTACGCCGTCGTGGTCCCGTACTCCACCTGGCTATCGGCTGGCTTGTTCGTTTGCCAGGAAACCACCGCAGAACTAGTCGCTAGCGAACTGGTTGAAATGGACGAAGCGGCAAGTACCCAACTATAGATTTCCGAGGATGCAGCGCCTTCAACTCGGTTGACGTCATAGCCGGCGATGACGAAGTAGTACCGCGAGCCCTCGGTCAATCCCTGAAGATTGTGGTTGGTTTTGTTCCCGACGTCGACAGACAGTGCATAGCTGCCGGAAACAGTTCCATACTTGATCTTGTAGCCAGATAGCCGACTGTCTTGGATTGGATCCCATGAGAGAAATAGGGATCCTGCAAGAAGAGATTTCGGAACAATCAGAAAGACAGCAATACTCAGGATTGATACAGCGAGGCAGGAGGAACGGGTTTTATTGAACATATGACTTGCAAGTTTTCTTTCTCTTCGAGATATTCAGCTTCTTCGAATTGGGAGCCTTGCAAGGTATAGTCCAAATTACTTTATTTTATTGTTTATATTTGTTTAATAGTTATTAAGACATTATAATGCAATAGTGTAGTACGACTTGAGTTAAGAAGTGATCTGTGTTTGCTCACTCTTTGAAGGTAGAGTAGGACCATTTCCATTACAAGTGTGTAACTCACGAACGCTGCTGTCAACTGCCCAATGCACTTCATCCCCTTAGTCTGAACCTTCTTGGAGGGACGAGTTTCCCGTTTATCTTGAAGTTCACTGCATTGCTCGGTGTCTTATTCACACTAACCACAACAGGCCCACTGATTGCACCGCTCGGCACGGATGCTGTGATCGAGGATTGCCCCCAAGAGACCACCGGGGCTGTAATGCCAGCGAACGTGACGACCCCACCTGTCGCTGAAGCTCCAAATCCCTTGCCGTTGATCACTACCTGGGTACCAGTCGCTCCTCCAGTTGGGCTGAGGGTTGAAATGAGAACCTCGCTGGGTGTCACGAACGTCAGGTCAGCGGACTGCGCAACTGAACCGCCCGCGTCACGAGACTTAACCTGGAAGTGGTAGGTCGTTTCTGGAAGTAGATCGGTCAAGGTTTGACTGTGACTCATGCTCTGCGTGGGGTCTAGCACTGTCGACAATCCATAGCTTGAGGTCAGCCCGTAGACCGTTTGCCGATCACTCACCTTGTTCGTTTGCCAAGTGATCACCGCAGACCTGGGCGCGACCGAGATCGTTGCGACATTGGAAGTCGCCAACACAACCCCAGAAGCCTCAGGGGATGGGGCTCCTTCCATGCGCGTCGTGTCATAAGCCACAACAACAAAATAGTACCGAGTTCCCTCAACCAGGTTCGGCAAGACTTGGCTGGTGGATGATCCGGTGTCAAGGGAAGCCGTGTAGCTCCCGGAACCAGTTCCAAACTTCACTTTGTAGCCGGCCACGCGGCTATCTGCGACTGAGTCCCAGGAAACAAGGAGTGATCCGGCAAGACCCACATGGTTGAATACTCCGATCGAAAAGAGGAATAGGAAGAGGACTCGGAGTGGGTTGGAACTTATTCTCGTAGCCATTGGTTGAACCTCATCCGTTATTGGAAACTGAGCTCATCTCGCTCCCGCTCATCGCAATAATTGGCCCATTTTTCGGAAGGCTCCCCAGGTTCAAGAGTGATGCCTACATTCAATCATATTATTAAGTTAATGTTATATAAAAAACATATTAAATAACATTAAAAATGTTTAATAACAATAAGTTATCATTGTGACAAGGTTCCACAGCAGTCACAAAACTGTGGTAGAAGAGCTTATTTCTGAATCATTAGAGTGGACAAATCCGTATCTGGTGGGTCCGGGCCGCCTTTGGGGGGAATACCGTTGGGGGACTCTCAGGCTGGGTTGACTGGAATTCACTGATGCTGCCATGCCGTTCAGGTTCTGTGGGCCTTGCATCTGTATTATTGGAAAGTGAATATCACGCTTGCTCCGGCGAAGAAAAGGCGATATCCTGCCAGGCATGACAAAACCAAGAGTTTCCAAACCCAAAAGCATTTTGACGGTGAAAGAGTTTCGCCAGCAGTTTGGA